>Ga0209512_1000074_pt1 | contig 238662 bp, 196 predicted proteins | sample frozenSSSSmetaG_FD_184142 | JGI IMG/M metagenome (GOLD analysis project Ga0209512, IMG submission 184142) | Glacier valley bacterial and archeal communities from Borup Fiord, Nunavut, Canada, to study Microbial Dark Matter (Phase II) -... | ecosystem: Environmental > Aquatic > Freshwater > Ice... | reverse complement strand
ACGACCGTGGCCGAAGCCGACGGGGAAGACCTGGTGGCGGACGGCGAAGCGTGCGGGGATGAGGCGCTTGAGTTCTGCGGCGTCGGCGGGTTCGGGCCGTGGGGTTTCGAGCCAGGGCCAGCCGAGGCTTTCGGCGAGGTGACGGGAGAAGAGGCGTTCGTCAACGGTGCCGCTCTCAATGAGGGCGAGGACAGGGGAGATGCCGCCACCTGCGGCGGTGTTGAGGGCGGCCTGGATATCGGAGTCCATCACACCGGCGGCTTGGGCGCTTGATTGGAGGATGGAGAGCATGACGGAGGAGGGGGAGTTGACGATGGTTGACGGTTGTTGACAGTAGTTTTGGGGAAGCTGGTGTTGGGTGTCGGATTTGTGACCGTGGAGGGGCGGGGGTGGAGGGAAGCCGCGTGGGAGAGGGAGGGGGAGCGGTAGATTGTGAAGAATTCGTTGCTTTGGGGACGACGGAACCGGAGTTGGACAGGATTGACAGGATGCCGGAATTTCAGGATTGGGGACCGGAATGGGAGCGGACAGGAGTGTCCGCGCGACTGATCAGAGCGGTATTGGAATGCCTCGCTCTCAGGGCGGGACCCCGGGGAAGCATTGAATTTTCACCGCAGGGGTGGGAACGCCGCAGAGATTGCCGGAAGGGAGCCGGAGGGGTGGCCGCAAAGAGACGCAAAAACGGAGGAAAAAGGAATGAGGGCAAGGAGCCGTTGACGGTGGGTTGGTCGCGATGATGATGGCGTGCATGCGTGAACCGGTTCCTTTTCTGACTCTATGACTCACACCTCCCGAGGCTGTCTTATTGCGCTCGCGCTTCTAGGTGCGGTGCTGTTGGCGTTGTATTGGTCTGGTCGCCCTGAGGGGTGGAAGGAGATGGCGAGGATGACGGGGGTGAAGGTTCCGGCGGGGGCGGAGATGAGCGCGGTGGAGCATCCGACGGAGGTGAAGTACCTGGGAACGATTGATTTGAAGTCGGATGCGGACGTGCAGGAGTTCATTCGGCTCAATGGGCTGACGCGGATGATCGAGCATGTGCAGGACGATGGATGGCTGCACCGTGGGCGATTGGCTTATGAGGTGCCGAAGGAACGGTATGCGGACACCTGGGTGCTGTGGGCGCACAGCGAGTACAATGCCTGGGAGTTCGTGCTGGATCCCAGAACCCGGCGTGTGCGCTATGAGGTCGGTGTGCCTGATTATGCGGGTGATTTGCCGTTTGATGAGAGAGCCGATGGCACCAAGTCAGGGAAGGACTGATTTTTCACCGCAGAGGTTGAAACGCCGCAGAGAGTGCCGGAGGGGGAACCGGGAGGGTTGGCCGCAAAGAGACGCAAAAATCAGACAAAAGGGACGGATTCCGGAGGGGGAATGCGGGTGCGCTGAGTGAATGGCACGGGTTTGTTAACCGCTGATAAGACGCTGATAAGACGCTGATAAGACGCTGATGAAGGCATTCAGAAAATGGGGATCCGTTCTTCGCCGCGACGGCTACGAAGGACAGGGCCGGAGGTGGCTGTGGATTTGCTTGTTCTGGGTGAGGTGAGAGGGGTGTGACTGGCAAAGGAATGTGGGACCAAGGAATGGAGGAGGGGACGGAGGGAGGCTGCGTGATGACGGGCGGAAAATTGCGTGGTGGTCCACTGAATGAAGCAAAACCGCAGAGAATGGACGGACGCAGAGTGTTGATTTTGAATAGTTTGTGTGCGGCCTGCGGAGCTTGTGGAGTTTATGCAGGGTTTTCCTAGCCAAAAGGCTGGGTGTTGCTTCTGTGGCGCAGGTGCATGGCACCGCTCTCGATTGGATCATTCGCTTATGCCCGGCACTTCATCAGACAAGGTTCATTTCTTCATCAGCTACACGGGTGTGGACAAGGGTTGGGCGGAGTGGATCGCGTGGCAGTTGGAGCAGGCGGGGCAGCGGACGCTGATTCAGGCTTGGGATTTTAAGTCGGGTGGGGTGTTTCCGGGTGACATGCACCGTGCGTTGCAGCAGAGCGCGCGGGTCATTGCTGTTCTCAGTCCTTCCTACATGGAGTCCGGTTTTTGCCAGCCGGAGTGGCAGGCAGCCTTTGCGGAGGACCCCACGGGAGAAAAGGGTGGGCTCGTCTGCGTACGGGTGGCGGATTTCAAACCGGACGGACTTCTGCGTGGCCGTACGTATATCGACCTTGTGGGCATCTCCGAAGAGCAGGCTGTAACGCGGCTATTGGAGCGGTTGGAACAAAAGCGCGCCATTCCTGCCACTGCACCCGGGTTTCCCGGTGCTGTGGTTCCCATGACAGCTCCAACCAGTGCCCAGCCTGTCTTTCCTGGTGCCGCCGCGCCCGCTGCTTCTGCATTCCCCATTCTGCACAAATTCACACGTCTTACCCGTTCCTTAATCCGCCAAAAGGAGCCACAGCCCCTCCTGCGCTACCCGATAGATGAACAAAGTATCAAGCCAGCATCCGATGATCCCGAGGATATCGCATTGATCACGGATTATCACTTTCGCAATGCAACCGATGTAGGTCCAAGCAAAGAAATCGAATGGCTGCATAACCAAGAAATCTCCAAGGAGAGTTCGAATAAAACTGGATGCATTGGTGGATGCTTGTATTCCCTTTTATTTGTTTTTTTGTGCAACGCACTTGATACCTGGCTCATAAATCCTCCGGAAAAACTTTCTGACAAGAACAACGCAACCGAGAGTATTCCAGAAGGTTATGGCGAAGCGGAAGAGACCGATCACCTTGTCGAAAATACAATATCCGCTCCAGCCGGAATCCCGCCTCCTCCGCCGGGGTATGGTGCAATGGGCCAACCACCGCCGGGGTTTGGTAAAACGCCTCCTTCGCCGGATACGGCAGATGAAACGCCGCATCCTTCATTCGTAGATCCATACCCGCAAGATGCTGGAGAAGTAGCAATCGTTCCACAACCACGCAATAAGCCCCCTGCTTCACTTAGTCTGCCAGCAGTTATGATTGTTGCTGCATTATCTTTTTGGATCTTTTTCGATTATTTTGTATCTCATACGCAAAAAGTATCCAGTTCAATCACTTGGCTTAGCCGTAATCGAGGGCGTGCATATTTGATGTTGCTAAAATGGAGGCTGCGGCGGCCTGACAAAAAAGAATAGCATTACTCCAGAGCCCGACCTGGGTACGGAGGTCATCCAATATTGAACAATAAAATTCTTAACCGGATAGCGATGTAGCTTGGTTCTCGGCTGCGATGATGCTGGTGGAGCGGTGGGATCGAGGCCTCGTTCTTCGCTCAAGCTACGAATGCAAGCTGAGGACGAACTCAGAATCCGAACCGGTGCCCCTCTTCGCCCATCTGTTATGGATTGCCTGCGGAATGAACTGAAGCCGGGGTTGGCTCTGCACTTCTTCAGACAAGGTTCCGCACGGCCTTGGCGCTTGGTGACCACGTTCGTAGAAATCAGCCAACATTTTTACGTGACCTGACCTCGTCTACCATGAATCCGCATCGTCCAGCCGCAGCCTAAGACGAGGAAGAGCAGAAGAACGAGGGAAAGACCAAGCATTTGCGGGGATTGCTTCCCTGTTGATTCTATACGCCCGTGACCAGTCTTCGCGCACTTCGTTTGCGGATGAACGGGGCCCAAGACCTTCAACCACACCTGCTCCGCCCGCTGCATGAAGACGAGGGCTTCCGGCATCTTCTGCTGAGCTTTGAGACAGAGCGCCAGATTGTGGCAAGATTTCGCCACATCAGGATGCTCCGCGCCCAGCACGCGCTCTTGGGCCTTTAAGACCGCACGATACTCCTGCTCCGCCTCGGCATTTTTGCCTTGGTCATTTAGAGTGATAGCCAGATTCATCCGGCTCATCAAGGTATCGGGATGCTCCATTCCCAGTGCAAGCTCACTGAGTTTCAACACCTCGCGCAGCTCATGCTCTGCCTCGGCATGCTTGCCTTGGTCATTTAGAGTGACAGCCAGATTCATTCGGCACATTAAGGTGTAGGGATGCTCCGCGCCCAGCACGCGCTCTTGGACTCGCCTAACCGCCATAAGCTCCTGTTCCGCCTCGGCATACTTTGCTTGGAAATAGCTAGTGTTTGCCAGATTCATTCGAGTAGCCAAGGTGTCGGGATGTTCCGGCCCAAGTGCGTGCTCTTGGATCTTCAAGACTGCGCGGTGCTCTTGCTCCGCCTCAACATGTTTGCCTTGGGCATCCAACGTGTTGGCCAGATTCATCCGGCTAATCAAGGTGGAGGGATGCTCAGCTCCAATCACATGCTCTAGTTGGCCTATCACTGTACGAAATCCCCCCTCCGCCTCGGCATTCCTCGCTTGGAAAAAATGAACATTCGCCAGCCCCAACCTGCTCGCCACGGTATCAGGATGCTCTGCGCCCAGAACGCGCTCTCTGAATTTTAACACCGCCTGATGATCCCTTTCCGCCTCGTCATATTTCCCTTGGGATCGCAGCACCTCTGCTAGATTGTTCTGTATCATCAAGGTGTCGGGATGCTCTGCACCCTGTATGTGCTCTTGTACCTCCAATACCGCTCTATACTCCCGCTCGACTTCGAGATATTTGCCTTGGGACTCAAGCGCGCTGGCTAGATTGTTCCGGCTCGCCAAAATATCGGGATGCTCAGATCCAAGTAATCGATTTTGTGCTTGGATGACTGCCCGATACTCTGGCTCGGCCGCAGTAGCTTTGCCGCTGTCATCGAGCGCGATGGCATAGTACATGTGGGCGTGTTGAAAAGCAGATGCTTCGGACTTTCCGGCTAGTTGAGCGGCCTGCCAAACTTGCTGTGCATGCGCGAGGCCTTCCTGATAGCGTCCTTGGAGGTGGTACAGCCAACTGATGGCGTTCTGGAGGTCGAGCCATGGCAGGACATCGCGCTCTGGGCTGAGAAGGGCGGCGGCGGCGCGGTAGTGTTCCATTGCCTCGGGGTAGTGGATCTGCGCCTGGGCACTTTGTCCGGCAAGTTGGAGCGCGGCGACGGCATCCCGTACGGGTGGTCCGGCGGCGGTGAGAGCCTTTTCTTTAGCCTGCAACGCGGCGGCTTCGGCGGCGGCGAATTTTTGCGTGGCGAACAATGCACTAGCACGATCCAGCGCTGAGGTCTCCGCCCGATAGAGCAGCTTCTGCGCGAACGATGGTAGCTCAATTGCGAGACTGCCCTTCGGGAGCTGCAACTGAGTCTCTAGGATGGTGTAGGCACGAGCAGTGCGCGTATCTATGTCATCTTTAGCTTCGCTGCGCGGCTGCTGGGTGAGAGTTTGCGGCAGCTCCCGCATGGCTTGGAGGAGCTTGTCGTTTTGCTGGCTGATCTCTTTGAGTTTATGTTTGGATTCGCTCTGACTCTGTATCATCAAGACTCCGCCTAAGATGAGCACAAACAGTAGGCCGAGGACAAGAGCAGCATGGCGCTGGCTGCGTTTACGCAGGTGGGCGAGGTCATCTTTAAGGCGGCGGACAATCAGTTCCGTTTGGGTGAGGCTGCTGGTGCTGTGATAGAGGTCGCCGTAGGACTTGACGGTTTTACGATAGTTTTCCTGAAGCGCGTGCAAGGGCTTGGGATCGGGTTTGCAGGCGCAGCCATCGGTGGGATGGGCGGGGTCGGTGAAGATGTAATAGACCTTCTTGCCCTGCTGGCGGGCGTAGAGGGCTTCGAATTGGGTGTAGCTGCAGGGGCCGAAGTGGGGATCGGGGGACGTGGGGGCGAAGCCGTAGCAGTGGCCGACGAGTTGGATGACGGCGTCGGAGTCATCGATCCATTTGCGAAGGACGGCGCGGAGGTCGCCTTGATCAGTGGCGGCGATGTCCTGCCACTTGGGCTCGTAGCCGAGGGCGAGGAGGGTTTTGGCGATGAGGTCGCGCGCGGTGTGGAGCTCGCGGCTGACGGCGGAGATGAAGATGACGGGCCGCGTGCTCATGCGGGGCGCAGGGTGGCGAGGTGGTGGCGTGGCGGCAAGGCGGAAATGTGGCGGGGCTTATTGAATACGCTGCTGGTGAGCGGGGGGTGGGGCGGAGTGCTGGGTTTGCTTCCCGGATTCGATGGCGAAAACCCAGGGTCGCCTCGCTTAGGCTCGGCTGACCCTGGGCTGAAATCCGCAGCCCCTTTGGGGCTGGTGTGTGGCGGGGGTGCTGGAGCTTGGTGGAGCGATGAGGAGGTGGAGGGGGGGATGGAGTGGGTTTCGTTGTTTGAGCTACGAAGGATGAGGGGGCGGTGGGCCGACCCAAGGAGGGATATAGGTGTCCTTTATTTGGCTCTGGCGCATGGCGGCGGCGAAGCTAGGATGGGAATGAAAGTCAGGATATGAAGAAGCCTTTGTTTAGAAGTCGGAGAGAAAAGGTCGAGGCGGAGCTCAAGGAGAATGAGTATGTCTTTGATTCTGCCGAGATGTGCGTGGAACTGATCGGAGAAAAGGCGGCGCTGGGATTGCAGCCGGTGTGTGCGTGCTGCGGGGCGCGGCTGGACTTTGCCCTGAGCCCGGCGGGGCCTAAAGGGTACGGTGTCCCCTTGTGGGTGTGCTGTCCGAAAAACTTGAACCACTGCCAGATTGCCTGCATTCTCGCGAGGGAGCGGAGGGACTGGCCCGTGGGCGTACAGGCGAAAGACTAGGCCGTGATTGAAAGCTTGGCCCGCTCGGGATCTGCGGCGGGTGGGCGCGGCGGTTTTGTATCACCGCTACGCGGTTCCACAGGAGGGCGCGGTGCGTGTGTGGGGGGGAATGTCCTGCCACTTGGGTTCGTAGCCGAGGGCGAGGAGGGTTTTGGTGAGGAGGTGGCGCGCGGTGTGGAGTTCTTTGCTGACGGCGGTGGTGATTGATTTCAGACTTAGGCGGGACGCCCCAGTCCGTTGTCAGGCTGGAAGCCTAACCTCCGATGGCGGGCTTGGCCGCGATGCGAACCTCGGGATTACGAACTGAGGGCGGCGAGGACTTGTTGGAGGTGCTCGTCGGGTTTTACTTTTTCGAGGAGGGTGGTGATGTGGCCGGTTTCGGAGATGATGAAGGTGCTGCGCTCGGTGCCCAGATACTTTTTGCCGTAGAGGGTTTTTTCGACCCAGACGCCGTAGGCGTTGACGATGGTGTGGTCTTCATCGGCGATGAGGGGGAAGGGGAGGGTGTGTTTTTGGATGAACTTGGCGTGGCGCTTGATGGGGTCGGTGCTGATGCCGAAGAGGAGGGCGCGGGCGGAGATTTGGGACCAGGAGTCGCGGAGGGCGCAGGCTTGCTTGGTGCAGCCGGGGGTGTCGTCTTTGGGGTAGAAGTAGAGGACGACTTTTTGGCCGCGAAGGTGGCTGAGGGTGAGGGTGGCTTCAGAGGTGTAGCTGCCGCCGATGACGGGGGCGGTGAAGTCTGGGGCGAGGGTGTGGAGGGCGGGTTTGGGCATGAGGGGACGGTGGGGGAAGTTTACCCTGCTTTTCGTGTCTGCATAAACGAAGCAAGCTCAACCCAGGGTCGCCTCAGGTCGGGTGGAAAAGAGGTGGAGCATTTTGCGCAGGGCCTCGGCGGTGACGGGCTTGACGATGTGCTCGGTGAAGCCTGCGGCATGCACGCGCGCAATGTCAGCCTCCATGCCGTAACCACTCATGGCGATGGCCGGAATGTCCGAATGCTCCCGCAGTGCTGCGATGACTTCATAACCAGAGCCGTCGGGCAGTCCGATGTCGCTCAGCAGCAGATCGAATGTTCGCTCTGCGATCGCCTTGCGGGCTTCTGCCAGTGTGCTGGCGACAGTGACGCTGTGGTTCCAGCGCGTCATGAGGCGGTGGAGAACATGGCGGGTGTCGTCATGATCCTCGACGAGCAGCACGCGCAAGGAACGCGCAGGTGCGTCAGGAGAGAAACTGGGCGTGGCTGGTGCATTTTCGGGAGCGCTTCCGGCGGCAATGACAGGAAGCTCAACGATGAATGTCGCGCCCTGCTTATGGCCGGCACTGCGCACGCTGATGGTGCCGCCGTGTGCTTCGACCAGCCCCCTGGCCACACTTAACCCAAGTCCCAGGCCGCCGAAACGCCGCGTGGTGCCGGCCTGTCCCTGGCGGAAGGGTTCAAAGATTTGGGGCAGCAATTCCGGCACGATGCCGATGCCTGTGTCTTCGATCTCGACTCTCATCTTGTCTGCCGACTGCAGGGTGCGGATCGTCACCTGACCGCCTGGGGGGGAGAATTTTGCGGCGTTGCCGAAGAGGTTTGAAAATACTTGGGTGAGGCGTGCGGCGTCCCCGCGAATCATCAGCCTTTCCCTGGCCAGATCCAATACCGGGGTGATCTGTTTTTCCTGCAGGGCAGGTTTGATCATCGCGAGGGCATCATGCAGAATGGCATGGAGATCCGTCGGAGTGGAGTGGATGCGGAGCTTGCCCTGGGTGATGCGGGTGACGTCGAGGAGGTCGTCCACCAGGCGGGCTTCCAGCTCGATGTTGCGACGAATGATGGCGAGGTATTCACGGACTTCGCCGGCATCTGCGGCCTCGTTCATGAGAGCGGAGGCGGCAGCGAGGGCGGGAGTCAAGGGGGTGCGCAGCTCATGGCTGAGCACGGCTAGAAAATCATCCTTGGCCGCATTGGCCGCCACGGCGGTGGTTCTTGCGGCGGCGAGTTCCTTCACCATGGAGGCGAGGTCATCCGAACTAGAATCCAAGGCGCGGCGCAACGTGTCGCGGGTGAGCTTTGTTTGAAGCTGGTTGCGCACACGGGCGCGGAGCTCATCGATGGAAAAAGGTTTCAGCACGTAGTCCTGTGCGCCTTCGACGAGGAGGTTGAGTTTTGTTTCTTCATCGGCTTTCGCGGTGAGCAGAATCACGGGCACATCCCGCAGCGCCTCGTCCTGGCGGAGGGCGGCGATGAGTTCTTCACCCGTCATGACCGGCATCATCATGTCTGTGAGAATGAGATCAGGCATTCGCTCGCGGATGGCCACCAGTGCCGTCTGACCATTGTCTGCCGTGCGGGTTTGTGCATCGGGCTCAAGCACACGGCAGATGAAATCACGCATGTCCTGGTTGTCTTCGACGATGAGCACGTCCGGCCGTGCCGCCACCGGAGGCTGGGCAGTAGGCGGCGCACTCTCAGCGAGTGTGGAGGCTGGAGCATTGGCCAGGCGCTGGAGCACCGTATCTGTGCCGGTCCATGCTGAGGTTTGAACATCCGCGCCGTGCGGGGCATGGCGTGGCAGGCGTACACGGAACTGGGCGCCGCCTGCGGGGCTCTCGTCGACGAAGATGGTGCCGCCATGCATTTCGACAAATTCCTTCACGATGGAAAGTCCGAGGCCGGTGCCGCCATAGCGCCGCTGGGTTTCCTTGTCCCCCTGCTGGAAACGGTCAAAGATGCGTTCACGGAAATCCGGGGACACGCCCGGGCCTGCGTCCTCCACGATGAGTGAGAGATGGTCGCCGTCCTCCGCCAGAGTCAGCCGCACGGTGCTGTCATTGGGGGCGTATTTGAAGGCATTTGAAAGCAGATTCATGAAGACGCGCTGCAGCTTGTCACCATCCACTTCAGCGACCACCTCGGCGGGTGCCTGAAGCGCGACGCTGATGCCGCGCTCGCTGACGATGGATTCAAAGATGTTCGTCATGGCGCGTGCCATGGCGGCGAGATCAATGCGTGAGTAATGCAGATCCATCCTGCCGACCTCCAGCTTTGACACATCCAGCAGATCATTGACGTATTTGTGCAGGAGAAGCGCATTGCGGCGAACGACAGTCAGTTCGCGCCGTGCAGCCGGGTCCTTGGCCGTCTGGAGCATTTGCTCCACGGGGGCGAAAATCAGTGCAAGCGGGGTGCGCAATTCATGGCTGACGTTGGCAAAGAAGTTTGTCTTGAGCTGGTCAAGCTGCGTGACCTTTTTGTAGAGATCGTTCAATTCGCCGTAAGCGCGCTCCAGCTTCACCCCTTGCTCCGCAGAGAGGCGCGCGGCCTTCAACATGCTGAGGATGTGCGGGACCAGCGGCGGCAGCACCACCGCCGTGGTCACGGAGGCGATGGCGGTGATGAGCTTCACCCAGCCGGAAAGCCAGTAGCGGGGATTTTCCGCAGTGAGAGTCCACACTTCCATGAAGTGTGTCGCGCCACAGGCCACAATGAAGATGGCGAAGGCGATCATGATCCAATGAAACGGAAGTTCAGACCGCACACGGTAAACCAGCCAGACCAGCGTCGTCGAGATGGCCACATAAGAAAAGCCGATGAGCAAGTCCGACCATCCATGCAACCGCATCAGCTGCTGGTTGAACAAATAGCAGTGTGAATGGGGCATGAAGAAATCTCCCGCGTTCACGCCTGAGGAGAGATAGAAGCCCGCAGCGAGCAGCACAAAACCGGCGGCGAGTATGAAGGATTGGAGCAATGAAGGCTTCATGGCATCGTGGCATAAGCTCATGGCGCTGGTGTGGAACACAGGCTCATGGGGGAACCAAGTTCTGGCGAATGATTGGGGCTTGAGGCAGGCAGTGCAACTCAATCAAAGTGCAGGGAGAATAATCTGGGACAGCAGGCAAGATTCTTCGGGCACATGGCGCTGCAGCAAGGACGCGCCGTTTGCCTGCATCATCCGGTGAGCCGTCCACAGGCCGAGGCCATAACCGCCGCGGCGGGTGGTGGAAAGGGGCTGGCCCCAGGTGCTGGTGTCCAGCGCCTCTTTCTTCGGCTCTCTGAGTTCAAAGAGTACCTGGCCGCTGGCTGCGCGGGCGGTGACTGTCACGGGATCGCCCGTGGAAAAATCCGTCGCATTTGCCAGCAGTTCTCGAAAAACCGTCGCCATCATGGACACATCCACATTCACGCGTTCGTCGCCGAGTTCATCCACCCAGTGAACCTCCAGGACATCCTGCAGCGATGCATGCTTCTCGCGCCAGATTTCGAGCAGCACGCGGGCGGGGATGGGCGCGGCGACGGGCTGGGGATCTTGAAACAACGCGGCAAGCGAGCGCAACTGCATGGCGAGCGCACGCAGCTGCTTTTGAATGCGCTCAACGCTTGCCGTCGCTTCTCCATCCGTCACGAGTTCGTTGAGGAGGGTGGTTTCCAGATCAAGGCTGTTCAAGCCGTTGCGTACATCATGCGTGTGCTGCCGCACAAAACCGGTCACGCGTTTCCAAGGAATTTCAGGTGCGGAATTCATGTTGTTTTGTACGCGAGGTGCGAAGCGCATGGTTGTCACGATCTGATCAAAATATCAAGATGCTCTCTCAAGTGTCTTTGAACGAACTGCAGGTTCAAATCGACACGGCCAGCCGGCCTTCCCATTGCGATTTATTGGGAATGATTTCTTCATGCATGATCTGTGCCCCTGCTTGTGGTGGCACAAATTTTAGCCGCCTTCTTTTGTCCAGGAAAACATGAGCGACTCTGCCCAGACCGTCACGATTTCGTCCGCGAACCCCACTGTCGGCAAACGCCTGATGGTCGTGGACGATCATCCTGTGTTCCGGCATGGCCTGTGCCAGTTTTTGAGCCAGTTCAGCGATGTGATCATCTGCGGTGAGGCGTCCAATGCGCAGAGTGCGATTGCAGTCATGCGGCTGCACCAGCCTGCGGTGGCGCTGCTTGACGTTTCCATGCCCGGCACGAATGGGGTTGAGCTCATCAAGCATATGCTGGCGGAGCAGCCTTCGCTGATCATTCTCATGATCTCCATGCACGATGAATCCCTCTATGCCTTGCGGGCATTGCGGGCTGGAGCGCGGGGCTATGTGATGAAACAGCAGGCGATGGAAAACATCCTGGAAGCACTGCGCAAAGTCATCGGTGGCGGCATTTATGTCAGTCCGCAGTTTGCTGAAAGGCTGATTTTCAAGACCATTCAAGGCAGTGAAGGGGACCTGGGATCGCCCGTGGACAAGCTCTCTGATCGTGAGTTTGAGGTGCTGCAACTTTTTGGACACGACAAGACGACTCGTGAAATAGCCGAGGCATTGCGTCTCAGTGTGAAGACCGTCGAAACGCACCGCATGCATATCAAAGAAAAGCTCGGCTTTAAAGATGCGGAGGAAATGATGAGGTTCGCCATCGAATGGGTCACGATGTCGCAAGACTGAGGCGGTTTAGTTCATGGCTGGCGGCAGCGCCAGCTCAGACCAGGTCTGCCACGGCCACCCGGACATCGCTTTCAATGATTCCACATCGACCTGCCTCTGCAGACGGTTTATGATCAATGGACCCGGTTTGAGGATTTTCCGCTGTTCACGAACGGAGTCACTGAGGTGCATCAGTTGGGTTGCGACCGGGTGGAATGGCAGGTGAAGCTGGGTGGCAAAAAGAAGGCCTGGCTGGCGGAGATCATCGAGCAAGTGCCGGATGCCTGCATCGCATGGCGCAGCACGAACGGGGTGGAGACTTCCGGCCGGGTGGTTTTCACTTCGCTGGGCATGGACTGCACCCGCGTGCATCTGCACCTGAACTTCAAGCCTGAGGGGGTGTTTGAGAAGGCGGCCGCTGCTCTGGGACTGGTCAAGGCGCGGGTGGTGGGAGATCTCCTGCGCTTCAAGGATTTTATCGAGGGAGCGGTCGTTTTGCCAGATGGCTGGCGTGGCACCATCGGAGGCCGCAGCCGGGAGGAGACCGCACACTCGCCGATGAACAGTCACCCAATGCTGAAGGCGAAACACAGCAGCCCAGGCGCGCAGATGAGCCTCAATTCAGTGTGCGTGGAGTGATGCTTTCATGGCAGCCATGATGGCGGAGGAATCAGACGTCTTCACGCTTAGGTGCTCTGGGTCTGCCAGGTGCTGTGATGCCTCATCGTAGAAGAAGGCGGCGGCCGACTGGCCGGCTCCCGTGCTGGCGGCCATGCTGTCATTCTCAAGAATTGAGACGATGAGGTCAGAGAGCCAGAGGAAATCGAAGGAGCCGGCCGCACCGGCTGTGAGTTCACTGTTCTGCGTGGAACCGGCAAGGGGATTGCACTGGGACATAGGGGTGATGGATGCATGACGCGCATGTGCGGTCATGGGCAAGATTTACGCGACAGGCGGACGGCGGCCTGAAATGAGCGAAATCAGGAACAGCACGAGAAAGACTACGAAGCAAACGTGGGCGATGGATGTCGCAGTTCCGGCGACGCCGCCGAATCCAAGCGCCCCAGCAATGAGCGCGATGATGAGAAATGTGATAGTGTAGGATAACATAATATGCCTTTCTGTTACCAGTGGTTCGTGTGTGACGGCATGGGCGGCCGTATCCATCTGGCCCCGCTGAAAGGTATGTGGTGACTACGCGGCCAGCCGTGCGTTTTCGAGGAGCGTCAGCAGATGCCGCTGCGCGCGCAGCACGGGCTGCTCATTGCCAAAGGCCAGATCCAGGACCGGCATGGTTTTATGAATGCGCTCCTCCAAGGCCTCCTCGTCGTCATCGAGATGAGCTGCGGCGTCCGCCAGTTTGACGAGGCGTGTCTGCCAGTCGCAGGCTTGCAGACGCTTGAGATGCACGCCTTCGTCCAAGTCGGGGGCCCGGCTTAAACGCTCCACCCGGGAAGCGATGAGACGGCCAAAGTGGCTTTCAATTTCGTCCAGCGAGACATCGGTTTTCTCCAGCACATTGTGCAGCAGCGCGGTGGCCAGCACGGGAGCGTCCTGACAATGATAGACTGCCGTGAGCGTTACCGCCACGCGAGTGGCCTGGGCAAACGACGGCGGGACTTCATTGGGCGGAACTTCGCCAGCATGGGCATGGGCAGCAAATGCGGCGGCTTTTTGCCAGAGGGGCTGGGAGATGGCGGCTGCGATGTCCGCCTGCTGCTCGTGCAACTGGTCGTAGAAAAAGGAAGTCATGACATTCATGCCATGTAATCGTTCCTGCCCCGAAATCCGGATGTGGGCAGATAGAAATGGCATTGTTTGTCTCGGCGCAGGTGGCGAACGTGGGAGCAATCAGTCGAGGTTCAGCTTGCGTCCCAGACGAGTGAGAAGCCGGTGAATGCGGTCCGATGTGTCGTCGCGCTGTTCGCGGGCTATTGACCAGGCGACGAGTGCTCCCACGAGCATTCCTGCGCTGAACACACCCAGTGCTGAGGTGCCCGGATGTTCACGCAAGAGACGTTCGCCGGAATGCAAAACCTCAGCGGCTTTTTCTTTGGTTCTACCCAAGGCGCTGTCTGCTGCTCCTGCGGTGTCATTCCCGGCGGAACTTTCCCAGGCACGAGCTGCCTTTTCGGAAAGATTTTCAGAATCGTCCAGCGTGGGAATGGTTGGATTGTTCATGGCTTTGGGGAGTTTAGGTTTTCAAAGACTTATCGCATGCAACGGGTGCTGTGGTTGTACGGCTTCCCCTCGACGAGCTGTCCTAAACTAGACTTTTTCAGGCTGGCGGGCCGCCAGCCTTGAGATCGCCTCCTGCAATGCGGTGAACTCGACCGGTTTGGTCAGGTGCTCCGAAAATCCGGCCTGCTGGCTGCGCTCGACATCATCGTCCATCCCAAAGCCGCTCATCGCGATGGCAGGCGGACGCCAGCCGTGGAGTGCAAAGAACTGATCCAGCAGTTCGGTGCCACGCCCGTCGGGCAGGCCGATGTCTGAAATGAGCACGTCAAATTCGTACGCACGAGCGACTTCGAGGCTCTCGGCGAGGGAGGCCGCAGTGCGCACGATGTAGCCACGTCGCGTCAGCAGACGTGTCAGCGTGCCCAGCGTGTCCGGATGATCTTCAACGACCAGCAAACGCAGACCTTCAGGGGGCGCCAGCTGACGCTTTGACTCTCCGTTTGGCAGATCAGCAGGCAGGGTGGAGGGAAGACGGACGGTGAACTTTGCGCCGCGATTGGGGCCGTCGCTGTGAGCAGCGATGACACCGCTGTGCATTTCCACCAGAGCCTTGCAGATTGCAAGGCCGAGGCCCAAGCCCGCCTTGGTGTGCAGCGCACCCTGCTCAAAAGCGTCAAAGATGCGGTCCAGTTTGTCGGAAACGATGCCAATGCCCTGGTCCGCGATCTGGACGCTGATGCGGCCTCCCGGTTCGATGACATAGGTGCTCACTTCGATGACGCTGTCCTCGGGGCTGAACTTCGCGGCGTTGGTCAGCAGATTCCAGAAGACCTGCTGCAACCGGGCGAAATCTCCACGCACATGCGGGTTGGGTGCTTCCAGTTTTTCAGCCACTCGAATCCGTCTTGCTGAAAGCTCTGGCTGGCAGGTTTTCATCGCCTGTCGCAGTGCCTCGTGAACATCGACTGGATGGAGTTCAAGGCGCAGCTTGCCATTGCGGATGCGGGCCAGATCGAGCAGGTCGTCAATCAGCCGTGCTTCCAGACGAACATTGCGCTGAATGGTGTCGATGTGTTCGCGGACGGCGGGCGGACATTCGATCTCCTCCAGCAAGGTGACGGCGTGAACGATGGGGGAAAGCGGGGTTCGCAGCTCATGCGACAGCATCGCCAGGAAGCGGTCCTTCGCGGCGTTCACGTTCATCGGCCTCGCGCTCCAGCGCCTCATTGCGTGCGGCCAGCTCCATGTTCGCGATGCGCAGGGCTTCCTCCGCCGCCTGTCTCGTGCTGTTCATGTCGGCGAGAGCGCGGGGCTTGCCGAAGAGATCGACAAAGACGTTCACCTTGGAGCGCAGCACGGCCGGATTGATCGGCTTCGTGAGGTAATCGACCGCGCCGACATCGTAGCCGATCACCGCGTGTTCATCCTCGCGGTAGTGAGCCGTGAGAAAGATGATGGGGATATGCTGGGTGCGTTTGCGCTCCTTGATCATCTTTGCCAGCTCGATCCCGCTCATGTCAGGCATCTGCACATCCAGGACGATGGCCGCGAAATCTCCGTTCATGAGCGCCATCAGCGCCTCGGCTCCGGTCTGTGCCTTGTACAGTTTGTAGCTGGCGCCATTGAGCACACTCTCAATCGCAAGAAGGTTCTTGCTGTCATCGTCAACGACCAGCACCGTGGGTTTTTCCCTCGGCGGCACTTTTTGAGTGGAGGAGTTGATGGGCATGGCGGCGGTGGTCAGCGATGCAGCCAGACCCGGAGCAATGAAAGCAACTGGTCGGTGTTGACGGGCTTGGCAATGTAATCGCTCGCCCCGGCTTCCAGGCATTTTTCACGGTCGCCTTTCATCGCCTTCGCGGTCAGTGCAAGGATCGGAAGGTTGCGAAACTCCGGTTGTTTGCGGATCTCCCGCATCGTTTCGTAGCCATCCATCTCCGGCATCATGATGTCCATCAGCACCATGGCGAGGTCATCGTTGGCCTGGATCAGCTCGATGGCCTGGCGCCCGTTCGTGGCACTGAGGATCTCCATCTCCTGGTTTTCCAGCACCGTTGAGAGGGCGAAAATGTTGCGGGCGTCATCGTCTACAATCAGGACTTTGCGTCCGCGCAGCACCTCATTCGTGCTGTGCAGGCGTTCCAGCATCAGGCGTTTGCTTTCCGGCAGGTCTGCCACCACGCGGTGCAGGAACAGGGCGGTTTCATCCAGCAGGCGCTCGGGCGATTGAACGTCCTTGAGCACGATGCTCTTGGCCATGGTGCGCAGCCGGGTTTCTTCCGGGCCGGAGAGATCCTTCCCGGTGAAGACCACGACGGGTACATCTCTGAGGCTGGGTTCTTCATGAATGCGGTCCAGCAGATCAAAGCCGGTCATGTCAGGCAGGCGCAGATCGAGGACGCAGCAGTCAGAGTGGCGGTCGAGCAGCGTGGTGAAGGCTTCCTCACCCGTGGCCACAGTTTTGATCTCGATGTCGTCGTGGCCGAGCAGTTCGACGATGCTCTGCCGCTCAGTGTCGTTGTCTTCGACGACGAGCAGCCGCTTCGTGCGTGGCGCGACGAAGGTTTTGATTTTGTCGAAGGCGCTTTCCAAATCTTCCGTGGCCGCCGGTTTCACCAGATAGGAGAAGGCGCCGCGCGACAGGCCGTGGCTGCGCTCTTCCTCCAGGGGGATGATCTGCACGGGGATGTGGCGGGTTTCGGGGGAGAGCTTGAGATTGTTCAGCACCGTCCAGCCGTGCATGTCGGGGAGGAAGATGTCGAGAGTGATCGCCGTGGGGTGATACTGCCGTGCGAGTGAAAGCGCCTCATGGCCGCGCGTGGCCACCAGACCTTTGAAGCCCTTGTCCCGGGCCAGTCCGAGGAGCACGCGTGCGTAGTGGGGATCGTCCTCGACGATGAGCGCCGCAAGGTCTCCGATCTCCACGTTGGCGCGGTCGTCCTCGATACGTTCGTCGCGGGGCATGGCCACTGGCAGCGCGATGGAGGGGCGGGGATTGCTTTTTCCTTCGCTGGCTGAATTGGGCGATGAGTTGGAAGGACCGAAATAGACCAGTGGCAGGAAGAGGGTGAAGGTGCTGCCTTCATTGGGCGTGCTGGCGAGCCGAATTTCACCGCCGAGCAGAGAGGCCAGCTCACGCGAGATGGCGAGACCGAGACCGGTGCCGCCATACTTGCGTGAGGTGCTGGCATCCGCCTGCTGGAAGGCCTCGAAGATAAGCCGCTGTTTTTCCGGGGCGATGCCGATGCCGGTGTCGGTGATTGAAATCGCGATGACGGCGCCCGTCCGGTTGAGATTGGGATGGTCGGAACTCCAGCCGCCTTCGGCCAGCTTCACATTCATGCGCACATGCCCTGCCGCCGTGAATTTGAAGGCATTGGACAGCAGGTTCTTGATGATCTGCTGCAGGCGCTTGGAGTCACTGGTAAAGGCGAACGGCAAGTTGGAGTCAAACTCCATGATGAAGGGCAGGTTTTTGCTTTCCGCGATGTGGCGGAAGTTCCGCTCCACGGAATCCCGCAAGGAGGTGAAGCTGATTTCCTCCGCATCCACGGAGACCGTGCCCGACTCGATTTTCGAGAGGTCGAGAATGTCGTTGATGAGATTGAGCAGGTTGGAGCCGGCGGAGTGAATGTTGCGCGCAAATGCGACCTGTTATGGATTCAAATTGCCCACGGAGTTTTCGCCAAGCTGCTGGCCGAGAATGAGGATGGAATTGAGCGGTGTGCGCAGTTCGTGCGACATATTGGCGAGGAACTCGGATTTGTATTTCGATGTCAGCGCCAGCTCCGCGGCCTTTTCCTCCAGCGCGCGCCGTGCCTGCTCGATCTCCTTGTTCTTGCGCTCCACCTCGGCGTTTTGGTCGGCGAGTTCCTGAGCCTTCTGCTCCAGCTCTTCGTTCGTCTGTTGCAGCTCCTTCTGTCCTGACTGCAGCTCAGCCGTGAGCTGCTGGCTCTGCTGCAGGAGGCCTTCCGTGCGCATCGTCGCCTCAATGGTGTTGAGCACGACGCCGATGGACTGCGTGAGCTGTTCGAGGAAATTGAGATGCCCGTCGGTGAATGGGTGCATGGAAGCCAGTTCAATGACCGCCTTGGTCTGGCCTTCATACAGCACCGGCAGCACCACCACATTGGCGGGCCGTGTTCTGCCGAGGGAGGAATGGATGGGCGTGTAATCCTTCGGCACCTCGGTCAGGAGTACACGCTGCTTTTCCCGTGCGCACTGGCCGACGAGACCGTCGCCGAGTTCGATCTGCTCGGGGAGATCCTTTTCATTCGCGTAGGCGGCGAGGCGTTGCAGCCGTGGGTTTTCCTCATCGCCGGAGGTGAGCTGATAGACCGTGCCCTGCTGCGAATCGACCAGCGGTGCGAGCTCGGAGAGCAGCATCTGGCCGACGGTGTAAAGATCGCGCTGGCCCTGGAGCATGCGGGTGAACTTCGCGAGGTTCGTCTTGAGCCAGTCCTGCTCCTTGTTGCGCTCCGTGGTCACGCGGAGGTTGTCGATCATCGTATTGATGTTGTCCTTCAGTTCGGCCACCTCACCACGTGTCTCCACCTGGATGGAGCGGGTCAAGTCACCCTTCGTCACGGCAGTGGCCACTTCAGCGATGGCGCGTACCTGGGTGGTGAGGTTGGCGGCGAGGAGGTTTACGTTGCCCGTGAGGTCTTTCCACGTGCCAGCGGCACCCGGCACGTTGGCCTGACCGCCGAGACGGCCTTCCACGCCCACTTCACGTGCGACGTTTGTCACCTGATCGGCGAAAGTCGCAAGCGTGTCGGTCATGTTGTTGATGGTTTCAGCGAGTGCCGCGACTTCACCTTTCGCCTGCACGGAGAGGCGCTGGCGAAGGTTGCCGTTGGCCACGGCGGTCACCACCTTCACGATGCCGCGCACCTGATCGGTGAGATTGGCGGCCATCACGTTCACGGAGTCGGTCAAATCCTTCCATGTGCCAGCCACGCCGGGCACCACGGCCTGGCCGCCGAGCTTGCCTTCGGTGCCCACTTCACGCGCCACGCGCGTCACTTCGGAGGAGAAGGCGTTGAGCTGGTCCACCATCGTGTTGATGGTTTCCTTGAGTTCCAAAATTTCGCCCTTCACATCCACCGTGATCTTGCGGGAAAGGTCTCCGCGCGCCACTGCGGTGGTCACCGCTGCGATGTTACGCACCTGCGCGGTGAGGTTGGACGCCATGGCATTCACGGAGTCGGTGAGATCTTTCCATGTGCCGGCCACACCGGGCACCACAGCCTGACCTCCGAGGCGACCTTCTGTGCCGACTTCGCGCGCCACACGCGTCACTTCAGAGGCGAAGGAGCGGAGCTGATCCACCATGGTGTTGATGGCCTCCTTGAGCTGAAGAATTTCACCGCGTACGTCCACCGTGATCTTCTTGGACAAGTCACCGGCGGCGACCGCGATGGTCACATCCACAATGTTTCGCACCTGGGCGGTCAGGTTGCCCGCCATCTGGTTCACGGATTCCGTCAGATCTTTCCACACGCCAGACACACCTTTCACCTGAGCCTGACCACCGAGCTTGCCTTCGGTGCCCACTTCGCGGGCCACACGCGTCACTTCCGAGGTGAACACGGAAAGCTGGTCAATCATTCGATTCACGAGCTTGGCGGAATGCAGGAACTCACCCTCCAGCGGGCGGCCATCCACTTCGATGGCCGTGGACTGCCCGAGGTCGCCCTTGGCCACAGCACCGATGGTGCGCGTGACTTCGGTGGTCGGACGAACCAGGTCGTCCATCAGCGTGTTGAGCGCCTGCACTTCATCGGCCCAGCCGCCCACCATGCCGGTGATGACGATGCGCTGGCGCAGGCGTCCTTCTTTTCCCACCACTCGGGACACACGGGCCGCCTCTCCATAGCGGCGCTCGCTCATGCCGAGCACGTCGTTGAAGGCATCGGCGATCTTGCCACGCACGCCAGTCCAGCCCTCAGGCAGCCGAGTGGTGAAGTCTCCCTAGCGAAAGGCCAGCATGGCGGCCAGAAGCTCCAGCTCCCACGACTCTCCATTTCCATTGCCATTTGTGCTGGCATTTTTCTTTTCAGCGGGGCGTTTCCGTGACGTGGAAGTGGCGGTGGAACCCGCAGGAGAGAGAGTTTGAATGGTTCTCATGGGCAAAAAACGATCTATGGCTCATCGTGCCTCATCGACCATCAGGATGTGTCCTGATTGATGTATCAGAAATTTTTTGTGCAAACCATCACGAGGTCGGGGGACGATTTCCTGTCGCCAGCAGGAATTTAATACATCCGCCAGGATCTCTCGCCGCGATTGCTTCCAAAACTGCCAGCCGCTCAACAGCTGTGTGGCAGGAACCTTTTTATTTGGAAACTGCCCGCACTCGTGTTTGCACAGGAACTTCCACCTTCAATTCGCACTTTCATCTCCCATCATGTCCGCTCCGTCGAACAGTTGGAGATACTGATTCTGCTCAGTCGTGAGGCGAACACTGCATGGACGGTCGAGAAGGTTTACGATGTCATCCTGAGCACGCCCCAATCGGTGGGACGGTGGCTCGATGAAATGGTGAGGAACGGCCTGCTGGAAAAGATGGCTGAACCGGCCGTCAGCTATCGGTGCACGGAAGTCGCTGGCCTGATTACCCAGATGAGAGAGATCGGAGATATTTACCGCACCCGGCCAGTTCGGGTCATCGAGGCCATCTACCGACGCGATTCCACCGCCGCTCAAAGTTTCGCCGACGCATTCAAAATCAAAAACACCGATCAAAAGTCATGATAGGTTCAATCATCTACCTCTTGTGCACTTTCACCTGTCTTGGTGCAGCAGTGCTGTTGTGGCGGGGGTATCGTCGCAGCCGCCAGCGGCTGCTGTACTGGAGTTCGCTGTGCTTTGCCATCCTGGCGGTCTCCAATGGCCTCCTCATCCTGGACCTTGTCGTGTTTCCCGATGTGTACATTTTGCCGTGGCGGAACCTTGTCACGCAGGTGGCTCTGCTTGTTCTTTTATACGGACTCATCTTTGAATCTGACTAGCCATGATCCTGAACCAATTCTTCAACGGTGCCGCCACGATCAGCCTGCTGGTCATCTCGTGGTTTTTTCTCCGGTTCTGGAAGAGGACACGAGACCGGCTGTTCCTCTACTTCGCCTCAGCATTTACAATCCTGATGGTGGAACGGATGGTGCGTGCCTTCATGGTGGTGGACACCGAGTGGGCTCCGTACGTCTATCTCATTCGGCTGGCCGCATTCGTCACCATCATTGCCGCCGTGGTGGACAAGAACCGTCGCTCCTGAAACTGCGGCGGATCATGCGGCGATGGCCTTCGAATTTGCCGCCAAGGGCAGCGTGATGATGAACTCCGCTCCGGGTTCCTTGTTTTCAGCGAGGATGACGGTGCCGCCCATCTTTTCCACCAAACGCTTCACGATGGACAAACCGAGTCCTGTGGAGGGTTCATCGCCCGTGGGCTGGGCGCTGAGGCGTCCATAACGGCGGAACATTTTCGTGCGGTCTTCAGCGGTGAATCCCGGGCCGGTGTCGCGCACATGGCATTTGGCCATGCCTGCCATCGGCTCATGAACGGTGACCTCCACCACGCCGCCTTCGGAGGAAAACTTGATGGCGTTGGAGACAAGGTTTTCCAAAGCCTGGGACAGACCCTCGGTGTCTGCATTGACAAATACCTCAACCGTGGGCGTGTGGGTGGTCAAAATGATTTTTTTGGCACTCGCCGCTGGCTGGTGGCTGGATGCGATTTTTGCCGCCAGGGTGCACAAGTTTACGGCGGTGCTTTTCAGCTGAAGCTGCTCCGCGCATTGATTGGCAAGGAACTCCTGCATGAATGAGAGCATGCGTTCGCTGGCGTTCACAATGTTCTCCACCAACGGAGTGCATCGGGGTGGAAGTTCCGAGAGCCGGGACTGCAGCAGGCTGGCGCTGAGCTTCATTCCGGCGAGGCTGTTCTTCAGGTCATGGGCAAGGATGCCAATGATTTCATCCTTGTCCTCAACAAGCGCGCGGAGCTGGTCCTTGGCGCGCTTGAGTGCCAGCTGAGTGCGAACGCGGGAGAGCAGCTCCGCCATGTTGAAGGGCTTGGTGACGTAATCCACACCACCTGCTTCGAGTGCCTGCACGATGACGTTTTTATCATCGTCCGCCGAGAGGAAAATGACGGGGATGTCGGCCCAGTTCGCGTTGGATTTAATCTGGCGGCATGTGGTGAGGCCGTCGATTTCCGGCATCATGACATCGAGCAGGATGAGGTCAGGGGTGCATGAGAAAAGCTGCTTGAAAGCCTGCTCCGCATTGCGGGCAAGGGTGATGTCGTAGGACATCATGGTGAGTACGTTTCCAATGCCCCGGAGATTCTCCTCCTGGTCGTCAACAATGAGGATCGTTACTTTGTCCGGTATAGTCATGAAGTGTGGGCCTTAGTCGATGATGCCGAGGGGATGATTGTTCAAATTAATTCCATCATGTTCAACGAATGGCGCGGCTCTGTTTGCCCGCTTCATGAATGAAGGTTCATGTCGCGAGGCCCGAAGCAGCCAGCATCTAGTGCGTCAGTGCCCAGAATGCAGCGAGAAAAGAGGTGCGGTGCGTAGAAGGGCCGGAGGCAGGCTTTCAGAATTCTTTTCATGATTCTTTGGTGGATCTTGGCGGAAATTCGTCTTTGCCATGCTCTGTGGTTGTACCTGTTTATCAAACAGGGCTGCGTCACCGCTGGCGGCTCATTTCGCGCATCCCCCGGCCGGTGGCAGCCTCACGCGGAGGCCGTGCGTGGGGGCAGCTGAATCCTTGAGGTGAATGTCTGCTCCACGTCGAGGTCGCCCAGACAGCCGAGGTAATCGAGCAGCTCCATCGTGCAGGCATTGGTCCAGCCAAAGCCGGGTTCGTTGGTGGGGTAGCCGAATTTGATCTTGCCCTGCACATCACTGGTCATGTTCTCCAGATCGTATTTCTCAAACAACAATCCGGTGCGACGGAACTCATTGATCACCAATGTCACAAAGCGCCGTGCGATGCGGCGTGCCTCATGCCGGTAGCCGTAGCGGTGCAGGCCCATGACGGCCAGGTAGTTCAGCGGCGCCCAGCCGAAGGGCTTGTCCCACTGGCAGCCGCTGAGGTGCAGGCTGGTGAGCAGACCACCTTGAGCCTCAAACTCCGGGAGGCGCTCGACGATACGCGCCGCCTGCTCTCGCGAGGCCAGGCCCGCCCACATGGGCCAGAAGGTGGTGGCAAAGGGATAGGCGCGCCGCTTGCTTGCCCGCCCGTCGTAGTCAAAGAACATACCCGCCTCTTCGTCCCAGAAGTGATCATTCATGATCGCCGCGCGCTGCCGGGCTCGATCCTTCCAGATATCGAGAGTGGCGGTGGCATCGAGAAATTCGCGGATTTTGGCGATGTCGAGCTCAAGCTTCCAGAGCAGGGTGTTGAGGCAGACGGGGAGGATGTCGAGCACATCCAGATTGGCGAAACCAAAGCGACCGCTCACATCAAAGCCGGACTCGCGCATGCTGCGGTCTGCATGGTAGGCACGGGGCGTCAGCTCGCCGGTTTCCGGATCCAGAAAGCTGCTGGCATCTTGCACATACTCACCGCCTGCGGCAAGGTTCATGCGCAGGCGTTCATAGTGGTTGTGGCCGTTTTCATCGACCTCCCCACGTGCCACCTCCGGCGCCGGGCCCTGGGCAAAGTCATAGTAACGGGACAGATTGATGCCGGACACATGGTGCGGTGGGATGGTCCAGTAGTAGTAGAATTTTTCGAGCAGTGGCAGGGCGCGGCGCAGCCAGGTGATGTCACCCGAGGCGCGGTACACGGCCAGCACCAGGCGGCCTAAAAAGGGCGGATGCGAGCGGGTGAGTTAGTACGTTCGGTTGGCCGTGAGGACGGTGCCGTAGTGCTCCACTTGATACAGGCACTGGTCCGCGATGGCCCGCGCCATGGGCACGCGCCCCTGCCGCAGCAGTCCGAGCGCGATGAAGTAGCTGTCCCAGCCGTACATTTCATTGAAACGACCGCCGGGCACCACGTAGCGCCCCGGCAGAAACAGCAGGCCATGCTCCTCAATGCGGGCAGGGTCAGAGGGCAGGACTTTGAGCCGCAGCGACGTCATCTGGCTGGAGCCCAGTGATTTTTCCAAGATGCGCTGCACGCGCGGGAGATCTTCGGACCGTGAGATGTAGATCGGGCTGCTGTGCTCGTGCTCTTCTCCGAGTTTCACATCGCTGATCGCCTCCGTCACCTGGCGCAGTCCGCGGCTGAGTCCATGCCACCCGGACTGGATGTGGTGCACGATACGGGCGATGTCTGCGGTGGATGGAAATGCTGGTTCTTCCTTGATCACAGGAGCGGCAGGTTGATTTAATTACCGCCAATTGCCAGCGGGGAGACGATTGGTTCTGTGAAGCATATCGAATCACAGGTGGAAGTGGGATGTGACATTCAATCGAAAAACCACGGGCCATCCGGACAGCACTATGATTTCCAGCCGCACATGGACCCGGGAGCTGCTGAGTGAACTCATTGAGACCCGGCTCGGAGGCGTGAAGTTCATCGTCGTCTCCAATCGTGAGCCGCACATGCACAGCTATGGGAGGGCGGTGATCTGGAATGCATCGAGACCACCGGCGGTCTGGCCACGGCCCTGCGGCCTATTTTAGCTGCTACGAAGGGTGCGTGGATCGCTCATGGTGCGGGCAATGCGGACCGTGACACGGTGGATGAGCACGACTGCCTGGCTGTGCCGCCGGGAAACCCCAGCTACAAGCTGCGCCGTGTGTGGCTGACTCCGGAGCAGGAGGAGGGCTACTACTATGGCTTTGCCAACGAAGGGCTGTGGCCGCTGTGCCACATCGCCTTCAAGCGCCCGGTGTTTCGAAAAGCCAACTGGGAAAGCTACCAGGAGGTGAACCGTTTGTTTGCCAAAGCTGTGATCGAGGAGGCGGGGCAGGAGCCTGCGATCATCTTCATTCAGGATTACCATTTCTGCCTGCTGCCCCACATGCTGAAAGAGATGGGGCATGAGAAGCTCATCGTCGCCCAGTTCTGGCACATCCCCTGGCCGAACCCCGAGATGTTTCGCGCCTGCCCGTGGTCGCAGGAACTCGTGGAAGGCCTGCTGGGCAATGACCTGCTGGGCTTTCACATTCAAAACCACTGCCAGAATTTCTTTGAAACGGTGGACCGCTCTTTGGAAGCGATGTTGGACCGCGAGAGCTGGCAGATCACACGCGGCGGCCACGTTACGCGTGTGTGCCCGTTTCCCATAAGCATCGACTTTGAGGCAGCGACGGCGCTCAGCACCAGCGCGGAGGTGCATGCAGCCATGGAGAAGTGGCGGCGCAAGCTGCGGCTGGGAGACCGCCTGCTGGGAGTGGGCATCGAGCGTCTGGACTACACGAAAGGCATCCCGGAACGGCTGCGCGCGCTGGGGGTGAACCCTTTTGCGATCGAAGAAACAGCGCAGGCCATTCACCAGGCGCTGACGATGGAGCCGGAGGAGCGGGAGCGCCGCATGAAGGCCATGCGGGAAAAGGTGGCGTATAACAATGTCTATCGCTGGGCGGGCAGCATCCTCTCCCGGCTCATGAAGCTGGACATCCCCGAGGCTCCTTGAAACATGAAACCGCACTGGACTGAACAACGCAGCGCTTTGCAGTACTGGCTGCTGATGAGTCCGCGAATTCTGATCGGCTGTGACTTCGATGGCACGCTGGCTCCCATCGTGGCGCATGCGGATGACGCGCGTCTCCCGGCATCCACCCTGGCGGTGCTGCGTCGACTGATTACATTTCCATGCGTCACGCTGGCCTTCATCTCAGGCCGCTCGCTGGCGGACTTGCAGCAGCGGGTGAATCTGGCGGGTGCGCTGTATGCAGACAATCACGGGCTGGAAATGAAAGGGCAGGGGGGATCAGTCACCCTGGCTCCCGGTGTGCAGGAAAGCCTGCCCGCCATGCGTGAAGTGCAGAATGAGCTGACGCCTTTGCTCAAACCGATTCAAGGTGCGTGGATCGAGGACAAAGGGCTGACGCTCTCCGTGCACTATCGCCTCGCGGATCATGCACGCCATGCGAAGATCGAGCAGCTTGTGAGGCAGGCGGTGGCGGATGATAAGAGTCTGATCGTAAAACCTGCCAAGTGCATTTGGGAAATCCGGCCTGTGATTGACTGGGACAAGGGCACAGCGCTGCGCCTCTTCATGCAACGCCAGCAAGTGCCCGCAAGCGCCACTGCTTTCTTGGGGGATGACGTAACGGACGGTGATGCCTTTCGCGAACTGCCGGATGGATGGACCTTCTTTGTGGGAGAGGATGCAGGCGTGGCCGCCCGACTATGGGTGCGTGATGTGCAGGACTGTGCCGCCCTGCTGGTATGGATGGCTGAGGTCAGGGCAGCAGCCCGCGTGCTGCGGTGAGAAAAAACCACTTCTGGCAGTGCGGCATGCCGCTACGATCATGGAACTCTGGCCAGCGCCCGCTCCTTTTCCAGAATCGCTAGGCTGGTTTTCAGCACGGTGTCGGGATTGAGCGAGATGCTGTCTATACCCTGTTCGACGAGGAACTGCGCAAACTCGGGATAGTCGCTTGGAGCCTGACCGCAGATGCCGATCTTGCGGTGCTTCTCACGGCAGACCTTGATGACCTGCGCGATCATCGATTTCACAGCGGCGTTTCGTTCGTTGAAGATGGGCGCGACGATCTCGCTGTCGCGATCGACACCGAGGATGAGCTGGGTGAGATCATTCGAGCCGATGCTGAAGCCGTCAAAGATGTCGGCGAATTCCGCGGCGAGGATGACGTTGCTGGGGATCTCGCACATGACGTAGATTTCCAGGCCGTTCACGCCGCGCTTGAGACCGTGCTTTTCCATCTCGGCCTGCACGCGCAGGCCTTCGTCGATGGTGCGGCAAAACGGGATCATGACTTTGAGATTCGTCAGGCCCATGTCCTCACGCACACGCCGCACCGCCTGGCATTCGAGGGCGAAGCCCGCCTGGTAGCGCGGGTGGTAGTAGCGTGAGGCACCGCGGAAGCCGATCATGGGATTCTCCTCCACAGGCTCATAGGCTTTGCCGCCGATGAGATTGGCATACTCATTGGATTTGAAGTCACTGAGCCGCAGGATGACGTCCTTCGGATAAAACGCTGCAGCGAGCATGGCGACGCCCTGCGCAAGGCGATCGACAAAGTACTGCGGCTTGTCGGTGTAGCTGCGGGTGAGTTTTTCGATCTCGGCCTTGGCGACCGGATCCGCGAGCTTGTCGAAGTCCAGCAGCGCGAGCGGATGCACCTTGATGTAGGTGTTGATGATGAACTCCATGCGCGCCAGACCGACGCCGTCGTTTGGAAGAAAGGATAGCGCGAATGCCTCCTCGGGGTTGGCGAGGTTCATCATCACCTTGGTGCGCGGGCGTTGCAGGTCTTTGATGTTGGTCTGCTGCACCTCGAAAGGGAGATTGCCGTCATAAACGATGCCGGTATCTCCCTCTGCGCAGGAGATGGTGACGAGCTGGCCTTCTTTGAGCACTTCAGTGCCATGCTCAGTGCCGACGATGGCGGGCACGCCGAGCTCACGGCTGACAATGGCGGCATGGCAGGTGCGGCCGCCGCGATTGGTGACAATGGCGGATGCCTTCTTCATCACGGGCTCCCAGTCGGGGTCGGTCTTGTCGGCTACGAGGATGTCGCCTTCGCGGAACTCACGCAGATACTCCACGCTCTTCACCACGCGCACTGGCCCCGAAGCGATCTTTTCTCCCACGCTGCGGCCGGTGATGAGCACCTTGCCGCGTTCCTTGAGTTTGAAGGTCTGGATGACATCGAGGTCTTTCTGCGCCTGCACGGTTTCAGGCCGGGCTTGAACAATGAACAGCTCGCCGGTGCGGCCATCCTTGGCCCACTCGATGTCCATCGGCGTAGGCTGGCCGCGTTTGGCGGAGTAGTGATCCTCAATGATGCAGGCCCAGCGTGCGAGCTGCAGGATGTCATCATCGCTGAGCGCGAAGCGCGCGCGGTCGCCGGGAGAGACCGGCACGTTTTTGACCATGCGGCTGCCACCGGTGTCATAGATGAGCTTGAACTCCTTGGATCCCACACGCTTCTGTAGGATGGGGCGGAAGCCCTGCTTCAAGGTGGGCTTGAAAACATAGTACTCGTCCGGATTCACGGAGCCGAGCACCACGTTCTCGCCCAAGCCATAAGCGGCATTGATGAGCACCGCATCGCGGAAGCCGGTTTCGGTGTCGATGGTGAACATGACCCCCGCAGAGCCAAGATCAGACCGCACCATGCGCTGCACGCCGATGGAGAGCGCGATGGCGGTATGCTCAAAACCCTGATCCACGCGGTAGGAGATGGCGCGGTCGGTAAACAGTGAGGCAAACGAACGCCGGCAGTGCTCCAGCAGCGAGGCATTGCCCTGCACATTGAGATAGGTCTCCTGCTGGCCCGCAAAGCTGGCATCCGGCAGATCCTCCGCCGTGGCGCTGCTGCGTACGGCGACATCCAGCGGCGGCTTGCCGGGGCCGCTGAGGGTGAGGTAGGCTTCCAGGATTTCATCTTCCAAATCCTGCGGTAGCGCCGTGGCGAGGATGGCCTGACGCACCTCGCTGCCGCGCTGCTGGAGGTTGTCCATGTCGGCGGTGTTCAATCCACCGAGAATCTCCTGAATCCGCGCGTCCAGCCCTGTGCTGTGCAGGAAATGACGGTAGCCTTCCGCAGTGACGGCAAAGCCTTCCGGCACCTTCACGCCCTGCGAGTTCAGCTCATGGAACATTTCCCCCAGTGAGGCGTTCTTGCCGCCGACGAGCGGGATGTCCCCGATGGAAATGTCGGCGAACCAGCGGATAAAACGGGAGGAGGTGTTCATGGTGAAGCATTCCACGCCAGTGTTTTCATGCTCGGCCTGTGTTGGCGAAGGTACAGCAGATCGTGTGGCAAGGGCGATCAAATTCGAGTTCATGCGAGTGGCGGCGTGACAACAAAGACGGGTTGATGCGCACGGGCGATCACCTCCTGAACGGTGGAACCCAGCAGGGCCGCACCCGCGCGTGAGTGGCCTTTGGCACCCATGCAGATGACGTCCGCCCCCTTGCGCTGCGCCGCCTCGCAGATGGCGGTGGCAAAATCGTCGTGTGTCCCCACTTCGGAGGTGATGGCCACGCCCGGCACCCGGGGGAAGCAGGCGGTCAGCGCCTGGAATTTCTCTTCGGCCTCCTGCCTGGCCCTGGCCGTGGCGAGGCTGTGGTCAAAGTACACTTCGGAGGCGATGACGGGATTGATGCCGCGCGCTGGCTCATAACAAACATGCAGCAGATGGACGGCGCCTCCTGCGGGAAGCAGGCTGCAGGCATGCCGCAGCACATTCGGGAAAACCTCCGACAAGTCCGTCGCCACCAGCACCCGGTGGATCGCAGGAATGGATGCATCCGGCGCCACCGCAGTGGCGGGCACGCAGAGTACATTGGTCACGGCATGCGCCAGTACGTTGCGTGAGAAGGAAGGGGCCTTCAGCCGCGCCCAGCCATGCCGCTGATGTGTGCCGACCACCAGCAGCCCGGACTTCTCTTCATCAGCCATGTGCATAAATTCAGTCGCGGGCAGGCCGGAGGCATCACGCACATGCACCTGTGCCGGGATATCACCGAGAATGGCATGCAGGCGCTCCCAGACATCGCGCTGGCGTGTGTCCTGCTCATCCTGGCTCATGAGCGGATCATTCACCGGCTGCACGTAAGCCGCCGCCACCTGCACCTTCCCCTGGGTCGCAAAGGTCTGCAGCAATGCGATGGCGGCATCTGCCGACGCTGAGAAATCCACGCCGCAGAGCAGGCGCAGCACGCCCTCCCCCTGCAGCCAGTCCAGCAGCAGATCTCCCTGCCGCACCACCAGCGTGGGCACGGCGGCGCTTTCCGCGACACGTTCCGCCACGCTGCCAATCAGCCAGCGTCCGGCCATGCCCCTGCCGGCTGAGCTGAGGACGATCATTTGCGTCGGCTGCTCCGCCGCCGCGTCGATGATCTCAAAGCTGGCGCTGCCATGGCGCAGCTCCTCGGCCACCTGAATGCCGGTGCCGCGCAGGCGCTCCGCTTCTTTCTTGAGCTGCTCACGGACAGGATGATCATCCGGCACGACCACCGGCAGATCACCCATGACGATGTAGTCCTGCGCTGCATGGACGAGCCGCAGGGGAAGCTGGAGTTTTTTTGCCAGAGCCGCAGCGACGTTCGCAGCAGCCATGGCGGCCTGGGAAAAATCAGTGGCACAGAGGATTTGCATAGGGGGTGGTGAGTTAGAGGTGAAACTGGCTATGAATGTCCGGCGATCTGGCAGGCACCAGGGAGACCGCTTCCATGGTCAGTACCTCGCCGCCGCTCCAGTGTGGTGTTTGACGTCACCGCGCAGGATGCGCGCGTAGTCCTCCAGCTGCCTGCGTGCCGCCGCAAACGCATCATGAATGGAAACATAGACGTCCTTGTGGTCCGGCTGCGTCTCCAGGTGTTTCTCCCATTCGCCCGTGTCGCTCTTGGCGGCAAGGCCGTGCATCGAGGGCTCATGATTGACCACGATCTCTGAACCCGGCACGCGCAGGTCGATGCTGATGTGAAACCCTCTTCCGCGCTGGTGGTGCTGATGCGGCTCCTCGACGACCACGTGGCAGCTGGTGATGCGGCTGAAGCAGTGCTCCAATGCCGCGACTTCTTCATGGATGCGGGCCTCGACAGCGGGTGATGCCGCCATGTGGCGGAAGGTGATCTGGGTGGGGGAGTTCATAGGGAAATAATTGGAAGGGTGGTGTTAAGAGTTCACTGGAAACAGGTTTGAAGGCGGGCTTGCGAGACCCTGCTCCGGGGGACGCGGGGCTCCTTCATTTGACGCGGTCACGGAATGCGGTTCAAGCAGCGCCGCCCTGGCGAGCACCTGCGTGACTTCAGCATCCGTGGTCTGGGAGAAGTCCTCATACCACTGGCTGACACCACGCAGCTCCGCCGGCATCGTGAGGGCCACCAGATCATCAACAAGGGGCTTCAGCTCCACGCAGGCTTCAGGCGCCGCCACGGGCACGGCGATGATGATTTGCTTCGGGTGCTGCTGGCGCAAGGCCTGCACTGCGGCACGGATGGTGGAGCCCGTGGCAATGCCGTCATCCACCAGAATGACGGTGAGGCCCGCGATTTCCGGCGTGCCTGGGGTGCCACGGTAGGCCAGCTCACGGCGGCGCAGCTCCTCCTGCTGAACGGTGGCCTCGGCTTCCAGTGCTGCACGGGGTATCCCCATGGCACGCATGATCTCATGATCGATCACCTGCACGCCCCCGCTGGCAATCGCTCCCATGGCGAGTTCTTCATAGCCGGGCACGCCAAGCTTGCGCACCACCAGGACATCCAGGGGAGCATGCAGCCTGCGCGCCACCTCATACGCCACAGGGACGCCGCCGCGCGGCAGTCCCAGCACGATCACATCATCGCGTTCTGCATATTTCGTGAGGGCTTCAGCCAGCAATTGTCCCGCCTGCATGCGGTTGAGGAAAACGAGCGGTTTCATGCGGCGTCCTTCCAGTCGGTGGCTGTGCCCATATGACGGCTGAACCAATGGCTGCTGAGTTGTGCCACCTGCTCCAGTTTGCCAGGTTCTTCAAAATGATGCGTGGTACAGGGAATGACGCGGAAATCTTTTTTGCAGTACAGTTTTCCATAGGCCTCATCATTCCAGCAGAGCACCAGATCATCGTAGCCACCCACGACAAAAAGCGTGGGCGAGCGAATCAAATGAAGAACATTGCCTGCGAGATCAGGTCGTCCGCCTTGTGAGACCACGGCAGCAATGCGTTCACCGAGTGCCGCCGCCGCTATGAGCGTGGCTGCGCCGCCGGTGCTGGCGCCAAAGTAGCCCACTTTGAGGCCACGCGTCGCCGTCTGCTTTTCCAGCCAGTGTGTGACGCCGATCAGGCGCTGTGCCAGCAGGTCAATGTCAACGCGCAAGGCATTGGTGCTGGCATCCTGCTGCATTTCTTTGTGCGTCAGCAGATCAAACTGCAACGTGCCGAGGCCTGACTCGCGAATCATTTCAGCGAGGTATTGATCGTGAAGGTTGTGCCGGCTGCTGCCATTGCCAGGTGTTAACAGCACCACGCCAGGTGCGTCATCAGGCAGTTTCAGCTCACCATCGAGCTCCACATAACCAGCGGGAATTTTCACGGCGGTGCGCGATGCGCTTGAGGGAATGGCAGTGATTGTTTTCATGGATTTGCTCATTTCTCCCGGTTGAAAATTTCGCAGATAAATGATGGGGCATGGAGATCACGGAGGAAAAGCAACCGGCGACCGTGACACCGGCTTCCTTCGCTCCATGGCCCCATCATTTAGCTCTTTATGCTCGCGGCCTACTGCACCTTGACCTCGATGCTCTTGGGCTTGGCCTTCTCGTCCTTGGGCAGGTGCACGCTCAGCACGCCATCCTTGAACTCGGCGCTGACCTTGTCGGCATTGACGGATTCAGGCAGGGTGAAACTGCGAAGGAAGCTGCCGTAGGAGCGCTCAATGCGGTGGTACTTCTTGCCCTTCTCCTCCTTCTCGCTTTTACGCTCGCCTGAGATGGTGAGTTCGCCGTTCTCGACGTTCACTTTCACTTCCTCTTTCTTCAGTTCAGGCAGTTCGGCTTTGACGAGGTATTCATTGTTGTCTTCAATGATGTCCACCAGCGGTGTCCACTGTGAGACGGTCATGGCTTCTTTCTCCCCGTTGCGCGCCCGTGATGTCAGGCCGAAAAGACGGTCGAGACGGTCCTCAAGGCTGCCAAGTTCACGCAGGGGATTCCAGGATGTTAATGCACTCACGATGTTTTTATTGTGTGGTTCCCTGGGCGGGAATGAGGGGTGTGCCTGTGCTGTCTGTTTCCGCCTTGGCAGACTGCACCGGAATTTCATCGGGCTTTAGCCTGCGGTTTTGCGGACTTGGGCGGGCTCTTGACCAAGCTTTTGCCAGCAGACGCGGTGGCAGATTTGGCCGCAGGCTTGGCCGTGCCTGCTGCTTTCGCTTTGGCGGCGGGCTGCCGGTCAAGTTTGCCAAAGAGCTGTTCCTCGGCTTGCAGCCAAAATTTGAGATCCTCGACAGGAGGACATCCGGCCTTTTGCCAAAGGTGGTAGGCCAGCTGGCTGGTTTCTTCAAAACGGTTCTCGGTGCGGTGGTTCGGCATGGAGTTCATGGGTGTGTGGTATGGGATGGAAAAAATCAAAGAACCGGCCTTAGCCATTGATGCCCCAGAAGCGTGGAGCGGCTTGGAATTCCCCGCCGAAGGGCTTGGACCTGTTGATTGAGGCAGGGTTTTTGCTGCGGATGCGCTGCGTGGCAAAATCGCAGTCCAGGCGCTGGGCAAAATCTTCATTGCACATGAATTCAGTCTGCCAGGTGTCAGCCACTTCTTTCAGCTGAGTGCAAAGCGGTCCCGTATTGCTGTTGAACTCGGAGTCCTCTTCGTGCAGGGCGACAATGATCGGATGATTTGCATTCTGCTGCTGGTGAATTGATTCAAACCATTGTCTCATTTGATATGGCAGTGGAGTTTCGGCCGCTGCGGAGACAATGAGCAAATCTGCTGATGCCGCCGCACGAACCGACTTGGTGCGAATATCCTGCAATGCCAGCTTATCAATGCTCCAGGAGACAGAATAGACCTGCAGAGCGGGGAGCAGATTGAACCTGAGCCTTTCGACAGCCTCCATCGCGCGGATGCTGGTGAAAAAGCCATCATGAATGGCCATGACCGAAAAAGCAGGCTTGGAGGCCGTGGTGTTCGGCCTGCGCATCATGGGTAAAGGTGCGGTTTGTTGCATGACTGCGAAAATGCGGAGTTTCGTAAATTTTGCCAATGAGCAGAGTCCCTCCGCGTTTCTCAGTAAACGGCTTACAGCAGGGGGGAGTAAGGGCGTGGAGGGAATGCTGCGCAGGAAGCAGCATGTCAGGAAAGCTTCAGCAGAAAGATGTCCGCCTCAGGATAAGCGGCTGCGGCACGAGCCGCCCATGCAGCGTCACCAATCACGACCACGGCTGTCATGACGCCAAATGAAGGCAGGGTTTCACTGAGCGGCAGATAACGAACGCCGGATGAATCGTCCTCCATCTCCTTCTGGTTGGAGCGCGCCACATAGGCATAACCATCATGGTTGAGGTGGTGTGCCAGTGCCGTCACCCGCGCATCGGGCGGAGGAGCCGCCGAGGCCGGTGCGGCGTGCTCAGGGGCAATGATGAGGAAATTCCGGTAGGGCGGCTGACGCTCTGCATCAGAAGCTGCCGCACGAATGGCGAAAATCTGGAGTGCTTGTTTCATGGGATGCGAGAACACCTCTCAGTCCTATGCATGTCTGTTCCTTGAGTTTCCACAGCTTGCGCCGTTTCGGCCATGCAGTCTTGAAAGCGTTTCATGCTCTGCTCCAGAGAGTGGCTGAGCGAAGGCAGCGGATCGCCAAGCCAGCGGTATGCGCCGCTTTTGTCGAAGCCGACTTGCACCATGATCCAGGTGCGGAGGTGGCTGATTGGCTCAAAACATACGGCACCAAAGCCAGGATGAGGTGTGCCCTGAACGCTTTTCCAGGCGATGCGCTCAAAGGGCACCTGCTCGCAAACCCTCGCCTGCCACGCAAACTGGTCGAATAAAGTCCGGATGCGCCAGGTCATGTGACTGCCATCAGCAGAATTCGAAACACAACGGCCCCGCATGAAATGGGGAATCTCAGCAAATCTGATCCAGGCATCATAGGCCGCAGTGAATGGCACCGGCACCTCGATGGACATGATCAGATAAGATCCTTCTTCATCGCTGACCGTGCTGCAGATGAGATTCAGTCCGTCTCCAGAAACTGCCGCATTTTCGCACACGATTTCCAAATAGGAACGTTCGGCGCCTTCATCCTGCTGCTGACGAGGTGGTGGTGGCATCCGTTTCTGCTTGGCTGCCTTGACTCGGTCTGTCTGGAAACGTCGTCTGGTGGCGTGGCCTCGTTGTTTGCGCTCCTGGCGATGACGCTTGGTTTTCATGGATGGTGGTTGGTTCATAAGAGGGATGCAGGGAGGGCGGCCCGACGCGTGAGGCAAAGCCGCCATGCGGTGCTAGTGGGCTTCGACGTCGATCCTGCGGGATCGAGATGTTTCACGCTTGGGCAGATGGACGATCAGAAGATCGCCCTTGAACTCGCTGCTCGCTGCCTCGCTGATCACATCCTCCGGCAGGGTGACGTTCAGCAGAAAGCTGCTGTGCTGACTTGTGAGACGGTGATAATGCTTCTCCTTGTTGTTCTCCTCAAATTCGCTGCAGAACTCTGCTGAAATGGCCAGCAAGTCGCCGTTCACCATCGCGATGACTTGATCATGCCCGACATCTGCCAGGTGCGCTGTAACCATGTATTCCTGAGGACATTCAAGGAAGTCACAGGCCGGGTTTAAAACCGGTTGCGAATGCAGTTTGCGCTGGCTGCCAAGGCCGGTCAGCCAGCGGTGATTGAAGAGTGAGTCGACCCGGCGGGCGAGGTTGGTGAGATTCAGATCGCGGAAAGGGTGGCAGTTTTCTTCATCTGAATCTTCTCCGTCAGACAAAACTGGCCGGAGCTGCCTGGAGTGTGTTGACATGCAGCCGCCGGAAATTTCGCTTACAATCTCCTGTCTGAGATGGCGGCCGTTCACGGCTGAGGGTGTCTCGTGCTGAAATGTTCCAGTTCTCATGCGCCGATGCTAAAAGGCATGCAGGCATGGACAATGGGAAGACCCGCCCGATGCATCTCAGCGAACGGCTGAGAAGATCATGGCAGTTAACGTCATCAATTCCGCACCACGCGGACGGGGCTGCCGTTGTCGATCCACTCGTAAATGAACCTGGCGGGATTGCCGCCGTTCAAGGGGACGCGAATGCAGCCGTGGGAGGCGGGGTAGTTGGGCACGGAGGTGAAGCCGTGGATGAAGACGTTGCCGTAGATCTGCACGCTCCAGGGCATGGGCGCATTGTGGTAAAGCTTGGAATAATGCATCCGCTGGCGGAAAGGGCCTGCAGTAAAGTTACCGGCGGGGGTGCGGCCATTGCGGCCGGAGCTGATGTGGGTTTGCAGCAGCAGGCGGCTGCCCTGCCAGGCGCGGAGCTGCTGCTTGGCGAGACTGACCTCCACCTGCTTGGGGCTGATGATGAGGGGGAAGCGGTGAAAGCCATACCAGACCATCATGCTGCCATCTTTTTCACTGATATTCACTCTGGCGCCTGCGAGTTCCAGATCGGTGGTGCGGATGAGTTCGGTGCCGTCGATAAAATGTCGCAGGGAGGAGGCGGGCACTGCAAAGTCATGCAGCAGGATGCAACGGCCTGCTTCATCACGCTCTGCTTTCCAGTGCAGCTGCCACGCTGCTTCATAAAGCGGGACATAGATCACGCCGGGCTGCAGTGCGAAGGTGACTGCTTCGACGGGCGCTTCGGCTTTTGTATGTGTCGGATTCAGCAAGATCAGGGCTGCTGCGCATAACAGAAGGGGGCCGATATTCATACCTGCTCCCCGACCCAGCGGACGGCGTAGTGGATGAGTTCGGTGCCGTTTTTCAATCCGAGCTTTTCTTTGATGTGGCCGCGGTGGGTGTCCACGGTTTTGAGGCTGATGTGGAGTTCCTGGGCGATGGCGCGGTTGTCCTTACCCTGGCCGGTGAGGCGCAGGATTTCGAGTTCGCGGTCGGTGAGCTTTCCAATGGTGGAGGTGCTGGCGGTGGAGCGGGGGCGGGAGAGGGCGTCGAGGATGGCGGCTGCGGTGCGCTCGCTGGCATAGACCTGACCGTTTAAGACTTTGGTGATGGCTTCGCGCATTTTGTCCGGGCCTTCCTGCTTCATGATGTAGCCGCGGCCGCCGGCGCGCAGGACACGTTCGGCATAGAGCTGCTCGTCGTGCATGGAGATGACCAGCACGGGAAGTTCAGGGCGCATGGCGTGGACGTCCTGCAGGAGCTCCAGACCGCTTTTGCCGGGGAGGTTGATGTCCATGAGGACGAGATCGGGATTAAGCTTTGAGATGGCGTCAAAGGCGTCGCGGGCGTTGTCAGCCTCACCGCAGACGACGATGCCGGGGATGGCTGCGGCGATGCGGACAAGGCCGTCGCGGAAAACGGGGTGGTCATCGACGATGAAGACTTTTTTGGCGGGTGAGCCGGATGTAGTTTTAGCCATGGGTGGGAATGGTACAGAGAACGGTGGTGCCGATGCCGGATTGATTGCGGTTTATGTCAAGAATGCCGCCAATCATGTCAGCGCGGTATTTCATGATGCGCAGGCCCATGCCCTGGCGCCGGGGGTTCAGTTCATCGATGCCCTTGCCCTTGCCCTTGCCCTTGCCCTGATCCTTCACGGAAAGAACGGTGTGGAGGGGATTGGTGGAGAGTTCAATGTCGATCTCCCTGGCCAGGCCATGTTTGACGGCGTTGGTCACGGATTCCTGAGCGATGCGGTAGAGATGGGTGGCGGTGGTGTTGTCCATCTCAATGGATGGCGGGCATTTGCAGCGGCAGTCGATGCGGAACATCTGGCTTGTGCGTGTGGACAGTTCATCGAGCGCGGCGACGAGACCGCCCGCCTGCACGGCCACGGGGTGCAGCCCGCGCGCGAGGGAGCGCGTCAGCGACAAGGCGTCTTTGAGGAGGCTGGTGATTTTTTCCGCGTCTTCCGCCTCGGGGGACTTCTGTTTGATCAGGCTGTATTTCAGCAGGTCACTGAGCAGCCAGATGCCCGCGAGCTGCTGGCCCAGGTCATCGTGCAGGTCCTGGCCGATGCTTTGCTTTTCGTGTTCGCTGATGTGGAGAATTTCTGTCTCGAGCTGTTTGCGTGCGGCAATCTGCTGCTGCAGTTCGGCATTGGTGTGCTGAAGCTGAACGGTGCGTTCTTCCACGCGCTTCTCGAGTTCGTCATTCAGCCGCCGGATCACCTGCTCGGCGCGTTTGCGCTCGCTGACATCCACATGGGCGACGACGACGGAATGCGGACCATTGCCGGTGAAAGGGGTGACGTAGCCGACGAACCAGCGCTGCTGTGTGGGCGAATGGCAGGCGTAATCCATGCTGAAGCGTTTGATTGAACCGCTCATTACTTCGCGGATGCCCTCGGCAAAGCGCGCCGCTTCTTCGGAGCCATCACCAGCGGCGGCATCACATACCGTCAGGTAATTGGAGCCAACGCCGCCGGTGTTGATGCCGCCACCATTGGCTTCGGCAAAGGAGGTCCAAGACTGGTTGGTGCTGATAATTCTGCCGTGAGCATCCAGCACGACAATGCTTGCCGGGATGGCCTCCAGCGTGGACTCGGCGAAGCGGCGTGCTTTGAGAATTTCATCTTCTACGCGCACGCGGTCATTGATGACTTCGGCAAAGATGATGATGCCGCCAATCCCGTCCCTGGCATCGAGCCACGGACGGATTTCCCATTTCACCCAGTCGAGGGTGCCATCGGCACGTGGGAACTTGTCGCGCTCACAGCTCTCGGTGGCGCCGGCCAGACAGCGCTGGTGGATCTGTCTCCAGTGATCAGGAATGTCCGGGAAGAGTTCATAATGCGACATGCCGGTGAGGTCTCCCACATCGAGGCGGAAATCCTTGGCCCAGCGATCGCTGACAGCGAGGTAGCGCATCTCCAGATCAAACATCACCACGGGGGCGGGCGTGTGTTTGATGAAGAGACGCAGCCGCTCCTCGCTCGCGTGCAGGGCCTGTTCGGTGAGTTTGCGGTCGGTGATGTCCTCCGCGATGCCCACAATGCTGCGCACGGTGCCGTCATCGTTGTAGAGGGTTGTCGCGGTGGCTCGCACCCAGATCAAGGCCCCGTCCTTGCGGAGGTAACGCCGTTCTGCCTCGTAGATGGGGATTTCACCATGCAGCAGTTTCTCCATCTGCTGCTGATTGAGTTCTGCGTCTTCCGGATGGGCGAGATTCAGGGGAGACATGCCGGCCAGGAGTTCCTCGCGGCTGTAGCCGGTGATGGAGCAGATGCGGTCATTGACCCGGGTGAAGCATCCATCTGCGTCGACTTCGACGGTGCCGACGCCGACATTCTCGAAGAAGCCGCGGAAGCGTGCTTCGCTCTCACGCAAGGCCGACTGAGCCTGCTCGGTCTTCTCGCGGGCGGCGATGGCGTCTTCCATGAGGTTGAGCGCCGCCAGCCGGGACTCGCGGAGGGCCTCATTGGACTGGATGAGTTCCGCAGTGCGCTCAGTCACGCGGTGCTCGAGTTCTGCATTGGAGCGAGCCAGCGCCTGCTCGGCATAGATGAGACGTGCATTCTCCTCAATGCGTGCGAGGGCGCGCCGCACGACGGTCGGCAACATCGTGATGAAGTTCACGTCCTTGACGAGGTAGTCGAGCGCACCGCGCTTCATCATGTCCACGGCCACGCGCTCATCTCCCTGGCCGGTGATGATGATGAAGGGCAGGTGGTCGTGAAACCCATCCAAGGTATCAATGAGGGCATTCCCATGCAAACCCGGCAGCTTGAGATCCAGCAAAACCAAATTGGCGACGTTGTCATTCAACCATGAGATGGCTTCTTCACCGGAAAAGACGGTGGCAATGGTATAACCGACCCGTTGCAGTTCACGTGTGATGAGACGGGCGATGCCCGGATCATCATCCACGACAAGGATGGTCACTGGCGTGTGAGGGGTGGGCATGGCGTGGTCAGGGGTGATCGTTGATCGCGGGGACCTGCACGAGGGAGACGAACATGCCAAGCTGTGCGATGGCACTGGCGAACTGGTCGTAGTCGACGGGTTTGACGATGTAGCTGTTGCAGCCGAGGAGGTGGCAGCGTTCGATCTCGAGTGGATCGTCCGTGGTGGTGAGCATGATGACGGGGAGCTTGCGCAGGGAGGAGTCTTGCTTGATCTGGCGCAGCGTTTCGACGCCATCCACCTTGGGCATGCGGATGTCGAGCATGAGCAGATAGGTCGTGTCCCCTTTGCGGTGCGGGCCGGGGCCGCGACGGAAGAGGAAGTTGAGCACCTCCTGGCCGTTTTCGCAGCGCTGGATGGGGTTGTGCAAACCCACGTTTTTGAGATTTTTTTCAATGAGACGTGCGTGTCCGGCGTCGTCTTCCGCGATGATGATGACTACTTCTTGTGTCATGTTTATGGATTCCCAGGAGATAAGTTGGGGGCGGCAAACTCCACGCGATAGCGCGGCGGCTGGCCGACCTGATGGAGGAGGGTGTTAATCTCTTGTTTCAACTCGATCATGCGCAGTTCACGGTCCACCATGGCGCGGTTGAAGCGCTCCAGTTCGTCATTCTTGGCGTGAAGCTCGGCGTTGCGGAGCTGAAGCTCCGCCGCCGCCTGTTTGCGTTCGGTGACGTCCCGCGCTATGCCGCTGAGATGGTGGGGCCGCCCATCCATGCGACCGATGACGATGCCGCGATCCGCAATCCAGCGAATCTTTCCCGCACGATTGAGCACGCGATATTCGACGCGGTAAGTGGCTGACTCGCCCTTGATCCAGCGATGAAACGCGGTGTGGACAGCCTCCAGGTCATCGGGATGGATCGCCATCATCCAGATCTCATTGTTGGCATAGAGTTCCGCCGCAGGCGCGCCCCAGATCTGTTCAAAGGCCGGACTGACGTAGGTCACCTTCGGCGGGTCGAGTTCCATGAACCAGAAGACTTCGCCCATGTTCTCTGCCAGCAGGCGGAACTTGGCCTCACTGGCGCTGAGAGCCGACTCGGCATCGCTCTTCTCGGTGATGTCGAGCATGGCCGTCCGGCACCATGTGGCACGAGGTCCGGCAGTTTCCTGGCGACTGGTGATAAACTGAAACTTCCGCACCGAGCCGTCCCGAAACTGAAGCTGCAATGTGGTGATGACCTTGCCGGTGCTGCGGCGGCTCTCCCAAAGGTGCTGTAACCAGGCTTTGCGATCCTGCTTGGTGATTTGAGACAGAAGGGGCTTGCCCAGCAGGTGTGCCGCTGACCAGCCGAGCATCTGGCAGGCGGTCTGATTGATCTCGCGGATGCCGCCCCGGCCGTCCAGGGACAGGCAGCCCACGGGGACCTGGTCATAGAGGTCAGAAAAGCGCTGCTGGTTTTGTTCCAATTCGGCATGGGCTGCGGAGAGTTGTTCGTTTTGCAGTTCCAGCAGGCTCTGCTGCTCCTGAATCCGGTCCGGCGGTCTGGCGGAGGTGCGCCCGACCGAAGGCCGCACTCGTTTTTTGACGGGCGCACGCGGCTTGGGGGACTTGGTAACGGCAGGTTTCATGTTGGCTCGGGCTTGGAATTCACATCCTCCAGTGCGCCCGCCGAGGCACCAATGCCGACGACTGGGAAGGAAGCCGCAGGCGTTCGTCGGACGTGAGTGGCGGATGATTGGGGCCACTTGGGCCGTGAGGCGCGAGGTTTCATATGCTGCACCGCTACGAGAGGCGGAAAGCCTTGTAAAAGCCAATGATCAGCGCCGGTCGTTGCTGAAGCCGAACAGCCAGGACGCCCCGTTTCCCCTCACGCATCGTGTTCAAACTCATTGGTGCATGCTAGCGCCGGCTGATGGAGCCACAACGGGAGGAGCGGCACATGAAGCCTCAGTAAACGGCTGGGATGATCTGCGAGTTTTCTCTGAGACGACATTTGAGCGGCGGAGGGCACACGAGGGGCACTTGGGACGGTCAACTTGAGGGCCTGAATTAGCCCTCCACATGGCCGCCTGAAAAGTGGTGGATTCTCATGAGCGTGGGACGCTGCCCGATCTTTCAGCGCCATCTCAGGTGACGGCAGCGGACCCCGGCGGTGCTGAAACTGCGATGAAACCGCGCTGCCCTGCATGCCAGTCGTTCACTGATCCTGCGAAAAAATGACCGCCGTGTAGGGCCCGATGCTGATTCTTCCCGAGCAGGGCAGTCCGTCAAAGTTTTGCTCACGGGCCTCCACATCCGGTGTGGGATGATTGGCGAAATTGGGGGAGTATTTGTACCCGTCACTGTTGAAACGCGTTTTCCACCATCCGGCGCGTGGAAACCCGATGGCGTAATCGTCCCGATTGGCATTGGTGAAATTCACCACGACCACGACACTGTCGTTTGGCCCCTGCTTGTCCCAGCGGTGAAAAGCGATGACCTTGGCTTCAGAGTCGAAGTGGAAGACATGAAGATTCCCACCGCACATCCCGCGCGTGACTCCGGACAAATTGCGGCGCAGGGCGATCAGATCCCGATACATCCCGAGAATGCCGTGTTCGTGCTCTGCCAGTGACCAGTCGATGGGAACCTTGTCCTGAAACCAGCGGTCTTCGAGCAGTTCCTGACCTTGGAAAATCATGGGGATGCCGGGGGAAGTGAGGACCAAGGCACCACCCAGGGTGGAGCGTTTCTTGGAGAACCAGCTGTCCACGTTCCCGGGCCAGATCTCCTCAGGCACGCGAGACCTGCCATTGGCGACTTCATCGTGAGACTCAGTAAAAATGACGCGCCGAAAGAAGTCCAAATCATAGCGATACTCAATGGCTCTGCAGACCGAGGCCAAGTCGCGGGATGCATCGTTACGATCAATGATGGCCCGACGAACAGGATAGACAAACTCGCTGTCCCACTGCGCATTGAAGCCCGCGCCGCCCGCCCCGACATCGTTGGTGACCCAGGGATTGTGATGCATCCCCTCGGCGATGCTGATTTTTCCGGGGCACTGCTGCCGAATTTCGTGATTGATCCATTGCATCAGGCTCCAGCCATCAGGGATGTCAGTGGCAGGGTCTTCGTCCCTGCCGTCAATGTTCTTGATGTAGGGTATGGCATCCCAGCGCAAGCCGTCGGCGTGACATTCCTTTAGCCACATGAGAGCGTTGTCGCACAGATACTGGCGTACTTCACCGCGGCCAAAATCAGGGCGTGTCTCGCCCCAGGGGGTGCGGGCACGGTGGTCATTGTAAAAGTAAATGCCGCCACGCTCGTTTTCGCTCCAGCCGTCGAACTGCCACAAGTCGAGATCCGAGGGGCCCAAATGGTTGTATACCACATCGACAATCACGGCGATGCCATGCGTGTGGGCTGCTTTGACGAACTGCTTGAACTTGTCAGGACCGCCGTAGATGCTTTTGATGGCAAAGGGGTGGCAGGGATTGTAGCCCCAGGAAAAGTCGCCTGGAAATTCCGCTATTGGCATGACTTCGATGGCGTTGATGCCCAGCGACTGGAGGTAGTCCAATTTCTCCATGGCACTGTCGAAGGTGCCGGCCTGGCCCTGATCCTTGACGTTGAAAGTGCCGACATGCATTTCATAAATGACCAGCTCATTGCCGGTGGCCATTTGGAATTTGTCTCCGCCCCAGTCGAAGGACTGCGGATCATAGACAACACCATTGCCGACGGAGCTGGTCACCTTTCTGGCATAAGGGTCGATGCGGGAGACGACTCCCTTGGGGCCGTGCAGCAGGTAACGATATTCGTCTCCTGCTTTTGCCCCCGGCACTTCAGCAAACCAGAGTCCATTCCCCTCACTGGCCAAGGGGGTGGCAGACTTGTCCCAGCCGTTGAACGTACCGGTCACGCAAACCTTTTCGGCATGGGGAGCCCAGACTCGAAAGGCCACGCCATTGGCGGAGGGCATGGCACCCATGGTTGCAGGCTTGGTGGTGGCAGTTTTGTCTGGCATCGCGTTTACGAATGTACATTCCGTGAGGTCATCAGGAGCAAGTCAAAATACCGGGGGCCTTGAACTGCGCTCTGCATTGCTTGGCATGAGGTATGCTTATTTTGAAATGAAGATGCAGGTGCTGCGGGCCAAAATCATCCCAGCTTTTCACACGTAGTGACGTGCGGTGGACTCAACGATGCTGTAATAATGCAGAGTATGAATGTATCTTCCTCGCCAACCACCCCTGAGCCTGGCCTGCTTCTGAGACTGAACAGGGTGCTGGCACCGACTGACTTCTCAAGGCTGTCGGATTCTGCCATTGACGTTGCGATGTCTCTGGTGGCCCAAAGGCCTGAAGCGGCCGTTACACTGCTGCATGTGCTGGAGCCGCTGCCCTTGCATGAAACCGTGGATTGCGGCATCCCCCCAGACATCGCTCTTTCGCTCCGCGTTGACCTGGCAGAAAAGGAGATGCATCGTCTTCGCGGTGTCCACTCCTCTCATCCCGATCTGTCCACACGCGTGCTGGTCGGAAATGTGGCCGAGGACATCTGCAAGGTCGCGGAGGAGGAGCAATTCGATCTGATCGTCCTCTCCAGCCATGGACGCACCGGCCTGCCGGGGGTCATGATTGGGAGTGTGGCAGAACACGTCCTCCATGAGGCGCCTTGTCCCGTCCTTGTGGTGAAGCCACCCAAGGGAGCCGATGGAGAATTTCTCAGGACGCCTTTTCGGCTGGGCTTCAAGCGGCTTATGGTGGGCTTGGATCATCGGTCGAGTGACTGTCACGCACTCGAAACTGCGAGGAAGATCTGTCGTGACAGCCACGGGCATATCACCCTGGTGGAAGCCCTTGAAGTGCCGCCACAGCGCTCCGACCGTGAGATGCCGCCCATGGAAGGGGAGCCTCAGGAACTGCGGGAGCTCAGAGCCGTGCTGGAGCGAGTGAGGACTGAGCATTTGCCGGAGTCCGCAGACTGGGAGGTGCGGGTGGCCGTGGGGATGCCGTGGGACGTGATCACGAAAGCGGCCAAGGAGGAGGGGAGCGATCTCATCGTCGTCGGCCCGCATGAATACACCCGTTGGGGGCATGGTTTTAACGGGAGCACCGTGCAACATGTGGTGCACCTGGCGTGCTGCCCCGTATTGCTTGTGAAGTGAGACGGGGGCAGGCTGCAAATGACCGAGACATGCACGTCATTGTCAGGAGCCGTCCCAGCCTGAGCAACGGGAACATGGCGGAGCAGACAACAGACAAGCTGTCTAGAGGAGGGTCACCGGCACGCTGACCTCGATGATGCCTGCGGCGATGGCGTAGCGGGTCAGTCCTGCGGTATTGTGGATGTTGAGCTTGTCCATGAGGTTTTGCCGGTGTTTCTCGATGGTTTTGTGACTGAGCTGAAGCTCTGCTGCGCACTCCTTGTTGGCCTTGCCTTCGGCGATGAGCTGAAGCAGCTCCATTTCGCGCGAACTGAGAAGAGAGGCTTTCTTCGTGGCAAACTTGCGTTGAGCGATGGCAAGCGCATCACGAGCCCTGAGGCGCTTTGAAATGGTGGGACTGTAGAAGGGAAGTCCTTGGTAAACCTCCCTGATTGCAGATGGCAGCTCGTGGACGGATGCCAGCTTGTCCAGGTAACCTGCTGCGCCGATTGCGATGGCCTGCTCGATGTAAGCGTCCGCACTGTGTGCTGAAAGCAAAAGCACCTTGGTGGAGGGGGAGATCTTCCGAACCTGCCGTGTCGCTTCCATGCCATTAAGCTGCGGCATGCCGACGTCCATGATGACCACATCGGGACAGAGCTGGCGGACGAGTTCCACCGCCCGGCGGCCGTTCCTAGCTTCGCCTACGACCTCAATGTCGTCTTCCCGGTCCAAAAAGGCCCGCAGACCTTCGCGTACAATGGCGTGGTCTTCAGCCAGCAGGACAGTGATCGTACAAGGAGGTATGGGAACTGGTGCTTCATCCGACCGTTTCTGTTCCGCCCCGCCTGCGCATGGTGAATGAAGATGTGGTGAGTGCATGACGGCGAGCGTGCCGGGGGTGGCAAAAGCCGACAATGGGCAAAATCGCGCGTTGCCACCAAGCAAAAGTCTGAGAAGGCGCAGGGCAGCGGATGAGAGCTTTGGCCCTTCATGCGAGGTGAAAGCCAGCCATCATCGCATGCCACAGGTGCTTTCTCCTGTGCTTAATCCCTTCACGCGGAACCATCTGCATACCACCATTGGCGACTCAGGAACGGCCGTGATGATCAGCCGCCGCGCGATCTCTGCGCACTTTTCTCATGTGGCGGTAGCCGACGAGCCTGCCGAGCTGCTCATCCCAAAGGCGGAGTGAGAGGGAGCGGAGGCTGGAGAAGAGGGTGATGGGCTTGACCTCCTGAAACATGGGATCGGCCTTGTGGCAGCGTTCCAGATTGTAGTTGGGGATGCGCGGGCTGAGGTGATGGATGTGATGAAAGCCGATGTTGCCGGAGAACCACTGGAGGATGCGGGGGAGCTTGTAGAAGGAGCTGCCCTGAAGGGCGGCTGCGGTGTAGTCCCAGTTTTCATCGCGCTCCCAGTAAGCGTCTTCAAACTGGTGCTGCACGTAGAACATCCAGATGCCGATGCCGCCGCCGACCATCTCGATGGTCATGTGGATGAGGAGGTAAGGCAGAATGCCAAAGGCCCAGCTGAGCAGTGCGGCGACGCCGAGGATGGCAGCATTCATCCAGTAAACGGACCAGCGTTCGCGCGGGCTGGCATCGGGGGAGACAAAGCGCTGCTCGATCATGAACAAATAAATGGGAGCGATGCCAAAGAGGACGAAGGGATTGCGCGCGAGGCGGTAGGCGAAGCGTTTCCAGCGGGAGGCTTTGAGGTATTCCTCCACGGTCATGGTCCAGACGTCTCCGGTGCCGCGCCGGTCCAGCGAACCGGCGGTGGCGTGGTGGATGGAATGCTCCCAGCGCCAGTGGTAATAGGGAGTGAGTGTCAGCACGCCGGTGATGAAACCGACGATGTCATTGGCGAGTCGTGACTTGAAGAACGAGCCATGCCCGCAGTCGTGGAAGATGATGAAAATGCGGATGAGGAAGAGGCCTGCCAGGGCCGCGAGGGCGAAGGTGAGCCAGTAGGAATAGGGGAGGCTGAGGTACATCAGGTACCACAGAGCTGCATAGGGAACGAGGGTGTCGACCAACTGCCAGATGGCGCGCCCGAGAGAGGGCTGCTGATATTTGATGACTATGGCCTTCCAGGCGGCAGTGTCGCGTCTGGGGATCCGGCTTTCTTGAGTCGGCACCGGTTGGAGAGTGGTGCTCATGGAAACATGATAGCACACCTGCGGCGAAATGCACTGAAGGTCTTACGGATTCGTGGCCCCGTTTTTCTCCTGGGGCAGGCTGCAGGTGACACGGGTGCCGCCGCTGCGCTGCTTCTCAATGGCGATGCTGGCGCCGATCATGCCGGCACGGTAATGCATGATGCGCAGGCCCATGCCCTGCCGCTGCGGATCGAGCGTGCCGATGCCTTTGCCATCATCCTTGATGGTGAGGATGAGGGTTTCCAAATCTGACGTGAGTCCGATGCGCACATGCTTTGCCTGACCGTGCTTGACGCCATTGCTCACGGATTCCTGGGCGATGCGATAGAGGTGGGTGGCCGCCGTGTTGTCATTCAACTGAACCGCCCTGGAGCATTCGAACTGGCAGTCGATATGGAACAAGCCGGTCATGCGTGCGGCGAGATCGTGCAAGGCAGACATGAGGCCGTCTGGCTCTGCAGCCACGGGGTGGAGACCGCGGGCGAGGCTGCGTGTCATGGCGACGGTCTTTTTCAGGAGCTCTGTGATCTTGGTGGCTTCAGGCACTTCAGGCGCGGCACGGCTGGTGAGGCTGCGGCTGAGCATGGTGGCCATGATGCTGAGACCGGCGAGCTGCTGGCCGAGATCATCATGGAGATCCCGGCCGATGCGCTGCTGCTCGAGCTCGGAGATGTGGAGAATTTCCTGCTCCAGACGATGGCGATCCGCTTCGGCAGCGGCGAGGCGGTGCTCTTTGTCGAGCTGGGAGAGCGCACGGCGAACGACCGTGGGCACGAACTCGATGAAGTTTACATCTTTGACGAGGTAGTCGAGTGCGCCGCGCTTCATCATGTCCACGGCCACACGTTCATCCCCCTGACCGGTGATGATGATGAAGGGGACGGAGCGGCCCATGGCGACCATGGATTCGATGAGAGCGGGGCCTTCCATGTCTGGGAGCTTCAGATCAAGCAGCAGGAGGTCTGCGCGGTGGTGGCTTCGCCATTCAGTGGCATCCAGACCGGAGCCGACGCCGGCCGTTTGAAAACCTTCACGACGGAGTTCGCGCTCGATCAGACGAGTCAGCCCCGGATCATCATCCACTACTAGGACTGTGACTGGCGGCTGAGTGGCGGACATGACGGGGATCAGGGCTTGCCGTTGATCTCAGGCACCTGCACGAGGGAGACGAACATGCCGAGCTGTTTGATGGCTTCGGCAAACTTGTCGTAGTCCACGGGTTTAACGATGTAGCTGTTGCAGCCGAGGAGGTGGCAGCGCTCGATTTCGCGGGGGTCATCCGTGGTGGTGAGCATGATGACGGGGAGCTTGCGCAGGGAGGGATCTTCCTTGATCTGGCGCAGGGCTTCGACGCCGTCCACCTTGGGCATGCGGATGTCGAGCATCAGGAGATAGGCGGTGTCGCTTTTGCGGTGCGGTCCGGGGCCACGGCGGAAGAGGAAATCGAGGACATCCTGGCCGTTCTCGAAGAACTGAACGGGATTGTGCAGGCCTACGCGGCCCAGGTTTTTTTGGATGAGCCGTGCGTGGCCGGCGTCATCTTCGGCGATGATTATCACTACCTCTTCTGTCATGATCAACGCTTAGACTTGGTGGGTATTGCTGGCAAGCTGACAAAAAAGGTGCTGCCATGATCCGGGCTGGACTCGACCCAGATCTTGCCATCCAAGCGCTCCAGGATGCGCTGGGCGATGGTGAGGCCGAGACCTTCTCCATTGCTGTGTGCGGGGTTCAGACGGTGGAAAATTTCGAATGCTTTCTGCTGGTGGGCGGGGGCGATGCCGATGCCGTTGTCTTGCACCTTGTAGGTCACGTGAGTGCCCTCGACCTGGCCGCTGATACTGATGAGTCCGGGGCGAGCGGGATCGAGGTACTTGATGGCGTTGTCGAGGAGGTTTGAGAAGACCTGATTGATCTGCGTGGCGTCGCCGAGGCAGTCAGGAAGCGTGCTGATGTCGAGCCGGGCGCCGGCCTGCTGGAGCTGGAACTCCATGGCATGGGCGATCTGTCGGAGCATCTCCTGCATGGCCAAGGGCTCGACCGTGAGGGCCGCGCGGCCGAGGCGCGAGAAGCGGAGCAGGCCTTTGAGCAGGGAGTCGATTTTTGAGACGCCGGCCTGGATGAAGCCCAGTGACTCAGGGATGTCTTCTTCGATGGCGAGACGCAGGTCGGCCTTGGGCACCGTGGTGTCGGGTGTGGCAGCGAGAGTTTTGTGCAGAGTTTCGCAGGTGCGCGCGAGCTCGCGGCTGAAGCCCTGGATGTTCACCAGCGGGGAGCGCAGATCGTGAGATGCGACGTAAACGATGGCCTCCAGCTCCTTGTTCTTTTCGGCGAGGGACTGGGCGAGTTCGGCGAGCTTTTCTTCATCGCGCTTGCGCTGGGTGATATCGGTGCGGATGGCGATGTACTGCTGTGGCTTGCCGCTGTCGTCCAAGAAGGGGAAGATCGTGGTGTGCACCCAGTAGATGCTGCCGTCTTTGGCGCGATTGCGGATTTCACCTTTCCAGGTTTTGCCGTGGCCGATGGTGGACCAGAGATCGTGGAAGAACTCTTTGGAATGATGGCCGGAATTGATGACGCGGTGGTCCTGGCCGAGGAGTTCGCTGCGGCTGTATTTGGAGATCTCGCAGAATTTGTCGTTCACATAGGTGATGATGCCGCGTGCGTCTGTGGTGGCGACGATGGAATGGGCGTCGAGGGCGGCCTTGAGATCGATCAACTCCTTGACCAGAATGTGCTGCCCTCCTGTGGGACTGGCTCCCGGCAGGTGGTCTGCATCGAGGAGTTTGAGCCGTTCAATGAGCTCAGCTTTGGTCATGCCGGAGTAGTCAGTCATTCGTAGCCCAGTGTGGCTGAAGTCAGTGGAAAGCCCAGTGGAAATGCGCAAATTGTGCATGCTACTTCATCTTTGACTTCAGCTTGATGGTTTCTCCGGCGACCATGAAGCTGCCGTAGCCGCGATGATGGAGAGTGAGGGGATTTTTCACGGCGGGATCAATCCATGCGTGGACGACTTCGAGGACGAAGAGTGAGTATTTGGACACCATGCGGGTGTCCACCACGCGGCACTCAAGGCTGGCATGGCACTCCGCGATGAGGGGTGCGCCGACCTTGCGGGCAGGCAGCGGTGTGAGGCTGAAGCGTTTGAATTTGTCGATCTTGGCACCCGTGGTATTGCCGCAGCCCACGACCTTTTCCGCCAGCTCCACGGTGGGGATGTTGATGACGCATTCTTTGCTGGCTTTGAGCAGGGCGAAGGAATGGTTGCGATCGCTCATGACGACGGCCACCAGAGGGGGCTCAAACTCAAGCATCATGTGCCATGACAGGGTCATGATGTCGCGGCGGTCTTTGTGGGCTGTCGTTACGAGGACGACCGGCCCAGGCTCCAGCAGGCCGTAAACTTTGGACAAGGGGCAGGATCTGCGGGCCATGGGTGAATCAGCTGTGCTTTTTCGTCCACTCCTGCGGCGGCACCAGACGTGTGTTCTCCGGCCAGGTGGCGCCTTGTTGAATCCAATCATGCAGAAGCTGCGCACCTTCCTGCTCCATGCCTTCCGGTGTGGGTGGCATGGCCACGGGGCTTTCGTGCCCCAGCAACAGCACTTTGTAGAGAAGGCTTTGGTGCGGCGAGCCGGGTATGATCACCGCACCGCTGCGGCCGCCTTTCATGGCGAGCTTGCGTGTTTCGAGATTTAAGCCTGCGCAGACGTACTGGTGCTGATGGCACTCCAGGCAGCGTGTTTCGAGCAGAGGTTTTACTTCGGTCACGAAGTCCACTGGTTCCGGCGGCTCCATCTGCATGCAGGAGGTGAATGCAAACAACGCCGTCATGGCGGAGAACAGCTTGAGTTTCATAGGGGTGGCAATGGATCAGGCGGCGAAACCGAAGCGATGCTTTACCTGCACCGAGTCCAGATCGAGTGATCTGCCAAGAAGGCGCGAGGCGAGACGCTCTGCGGCGACGCGCAGCATGCGATCTGTCTGCCCGGCTTCGAGTTCGGCTCCCTCATGCTTGATTGCGTTGATACGTGCGCCGACGACGAGGAGGTTCATGAGGAAGTCCTCAGCTTCGACGGGATCGTCCGTGCGGTGAGTGTCCACACGATGGTTGTGCTGCGGGTGGATGACATATTCGATTTCAAATTTGGCAATCATGGTGATTCGGTGGTTAAGGTTGATGGGAAGCCTGCTGTGAGAATCTGCCATGCAGGGAGACGGGGCGCTCTGCGTGCGGTGGCGTGTTTGGGTCCGATTTTGTGCAGCGGGCGGGGCCTTGAGAAGGCCTTCAGGGTGTCTGCGCCGGTTCCGGCACGACGAGCACGGGGCAATGCGCGTGTTTCAAAACATCATCCGCCAAGCTGCCTATGATGAGGTGGTAGAGTGTGCTATGCGGGTGAGCGCCGAGGATGATGAGGCCGGCCTGAAGGCTGCTGGTTTCCGCGAGCACCTCGTCCACGCCTGCATCCACCATCTGCCGGACAGTGGCATGGACCCCGGCCTGAGTCAGTTCAGCGACCATTTCCAAGAGCTTCGCGTAATTGCTGCGGAGGAGGTCATGAGAGGGTTTCTTCATGCCCACGGTCCAGATGAGGCCCTCATCGACGACGGTGGGCTGTTTCGGGACGACATGGAGGACGACGACCTCGCTGTTGAAGGCCCTGGCAAACGAGGAGGTTTGCCTGAGGACTTCGAGGGCGAGGCTGGAGAGATCAACCAGAGCGACAATGGTTTTCATGAGCCGGTGTTTTCCAAGGTGGGTTTGACGATGAGAATGGAGCATGGCAGCCGGGTGAGCAGACGTTCTGCGGTGGAGCCCATGAGCATGTAGCGGAGATTGGTGCGGCCCTTGCCGCCCATGACGATCAGGTCGGCCTTGGCCTCTTCGGCGTGGGCAGCGATGCCGTTGCCATAATTCAATGATTCTCGAAGGACCTCGGTGGCTTTGATGCCTTGGGCGGCATCGCTGACGAATTCATGGAGTTCATGGCGCAGACCTTCGATGAGTGTCTGCCGCTCTGCGGGAGTGAATACTACGGTGGGGCGACCTATGCCGATCAATGTATCTCCCGACCCGCCATAAGGACTGGCGATCAGCGGTTCCTGCCACACATGGAGGAAATCCACGCTGGCCGAGTCTTTGATGGCGATACGGCGAGCGGCAGCCATCACCTCTTTCGCGGTGTCTGAGAAGTCAATGCAGGCGACGACTCTCTGAAAGGCATGTGGGTGAGTGGAGCGCACCAAGAGCACACGGGAAGGGGATTTGCGGGCGAGTTTACCGGATACGGAACCCGCTCCTGCGACGGTCTGGCCGGTGCCTGCGATCCCGGCGACAAGCAGGTCCGCCTTCAAGCTGCGGACGTGCTCCAAGATTTCATGCAGTGGTGTACCAATGGCAATGTTGACTTCAACATCGGCGGGCACCTCAGACTGCAGCAGCCAGGCATTGAGCGCGGTGCGGGCGCCTTCCGTTGCCGAGGTGGCCTGGCTCTCATAGGTGGATTCACGGCTGGAGGCCAGGGTGGCCACAGCCGTGGAGTCAACGACATGCAGCACGTGCAGTTTGGCGCCCTGCAGGCGTGCAATACGAGACGCTTGTTCAAGTGCGGCGCGAGAGCCGGTGGAGAAATCCACGGCAACGAGGATGGTTTTGAGCGTGTTCATGGGAAGGGATAGGATCAGTGCGCCGGTTTGGAGGATGGAGAGGGGACGGCCGGGGCCATGTGGTTTTCACTGGCTTCCACCAAGGCGAGAGTTTTGCGAATCACGTCGGCATCGACGGCGACGGCGAAATGTGAAAAGTCGGAGGTCTTCGGGCTGACGCGCTGAATGATCATGCCCACGAGTTCAGGACGGGAGCCGGTGTTGTTGATGAAGACGGGAGCGCCGCTGTCTCCAGGATACACGTCCGAGTTGATGAGAAACCGGCCATGGGCCTGGGAGGTGCCCAAAGGATAGGAGGCGACCCTGCCGCTGCGCAGCAAGGGGAAGGCACCGTCTGTGCCGGGGAGGACTTCAGGATAGCCCAAAAAAGACACCTCCTCACCGACGTGGAGAGCTTTGCCATCGCGTGAAAGCGAGTTCTCATTCAGACAGGATGGAACATTCGCGCGGGCCGCTATTTCCGCCGGGATGTGCAGGGCGAAGGCTGCGATGTCGAAGTCAGGGTGACGGACATAAAACTTCTTTTTGCCCGCTGTCTTTGGCGGAATGAAGGCGAGCAGGGCCACACGGGCCCCGCCTGCTGCATCCGGGATGCGAAAGCCGATGATCAGCGGCCATTTGCCCATGGTTTCCAAAACATGGACGGAGGTGAACACGACGGGAATCTTGCCGCCCGGTGCGCCGGGGTCACGATGGTTGATGACAAAGCCGGTGGCGGCACCCCTGAACGTGACCAGGGGGTAGGTGGACCACATCATTTTTTCGCTCACGTTCATGCGTCCCGCACAGGAGGTGCCTGCGAACGGCAGGGTCAGCGCGAGGAGGAGGACATGGGAGAGGTGCTTTATCATCGGGGGCTTGCAGGTGCCAAGGGGGCGTTCAAGCGGGGATCCTGAAAGGTGGGTGGCAGTGGAGATGAAGAGCGTTAGGCCATGGCTGATCTCCGGAGCAATGGGCAGAGGCACCTGATGAGGCTCAGTAAACGGCTGAGATGCATGAAGCGCTCTTCCTTATGGCGGCTGCACGGGGGCGCATCCACCTGCTGACTCCCTCATGAAAGTCCTCATCCTTGCCGCCGCGCTTTCTCTGGCAGCCGTGTCGAGCTGCCATAAAATACCCGATGACAGCAGTCCGCCCCGCCCGGAGGTGGGCCCGGCTCCTGCGCCAAGGCCCAAGCCTGCCGCGGCTGCGATACCAGCGCCTGTTATTCCAGCGCCTCCGGCCGCAGGCACCGCCCACAGGCCGGTGCCTCTGCCGCTGAACCCAGGGCCGGGCAGCGGTCAGTTTTGAGCAAGGCTGGCACAACGAGAGTGTGCCATGGTTTGGAAATTCCCGCTTATATCTCCCACATGAACGAAAAACTCGACACCCTGCTGGAAAAGATGCGCGGTCTGGAAACGGAAATTTTGCGCGAGCTGCAAAAGAAGGAGCTGGAGTTCTTCTATGAGGTGCGCCAGGGCAAGATCCGCTTCACAGAAGAGGCACGGGCCCGGCACAAGCTGCTGGTGAAGAGGTTCGCGGCGTATGTCCGGGACTCGCGTTTCATGATCATTGTCACAGGGCCGGTGATCTGGGCGGGCATCATCCCCATCGCGATTTTGGACTTTTTCATGATCGTTTATCAGGCCATCTGTTTTCCGGTCTATGGCATCCCCAAGGTGAAGCGGAGCGACTACATCAAGCTGGACCGCAAGTATCTGGCCTATCTGAACTGGGCGGAGAAACTCAACTGCGAGTACTGCGGCTATGCCAATGGTGTGCTGGCCTGCGCCACGGAGATCGCCGCACGCACGGAGCAGTACTGGTGCCCGATCAAGCACGCGCTGCGCATGAAGTCCATGCACAGCCGCTACCGGCATTTCTTCGATTACGGCGACGCCGAGAGCTACCGGCAGCAGATTGAAACGGTGCGGCGGTCGTTTGAGGACATTGCGAAGAGTGATGATCCGGATGCAACCGCCCCCGCCAGCACATGATCCGCCCGGCAATGACCAAACCGGGAGCAGCCGCACATGCGTAAACATGATAAGATAACAATACCGCCATGAAAACGAAAACAACAGCCACGAACGCCACCCCTGAAACTCCAGCGAAGCCTCTTCCACGCAAGCTGGGTGCCAACCACAGCGAGACCGCCAGCAAGCCGCGCAAGCATGACAACAACTTCAAGCAGTCCAAGGATCTGCGCGAAGACCGAGGAGTACGTCAGTTGAAAGCGAGTCCGAAATCCCAGTCCGCACGCGGCGGGCGCTGATGCACATCCAGCATCTTTCACCAGCGGCTCAGCTGTCAGCTGAGCCGCCTTGAAAGGCTTTGCAGCATGAAAGCGATGTGCCTCGAATCTCCCGGCGGGCCGCTGGTCTGCCGCGAGGTGGAACGGCCAGCGCCTGCCCCGGGCCAAGTGCTCGTGAAAGTCACCGCCTGTGCCGTCTGCCGCACGGATTTGCATGTGCTGGACGGTGAACTGCCGAATGCCAAACTGCCACTGATTCCAGGTCACGAGATCGTCGGCACCATTGAGGTGCTGGGAGATGGAGTGACGGGATTTCAGATGGGCCAGCGTGTGGGCATTCCATGGCTGGGCTGGACCTGTGGCGCCTGTGCCTACTGCTGCAGCGGCCGCGAAAACCTCTGCGATGAGGCCAAGTTCACAGGTTACACGCTGGATGGCGGCTATGCGGAGTACACGGTGGCGGATGCACGCTACTGCTTCCCGCTGCCCGGTGGCGGGAGTGATATTTCCATGGCTCCGCTGCTCTGCGCGGGGCTCATTGGTTATCGCTCATTGATGAAGACAGGCGCCGCGCAGCGTCTGGGGATCTATGGGTTTGGGGCTGCGGCACACATCGTCATTCAAGTGGCACTCCATCAAGGGCGTGAGGTGTATGCTTTCACCCGGACGGGAGACGAGGATGCGCAGAACTTTGCGCGCAGGCTTGGTGCCGTGTGGGCCGGTGGCTCGGATGAGCGTCCGCCGGAAATGCTGAATGCCTCCATCATCTTTGCGCCTGTGGGTGAGCTGGTGCCTGCCGCGCTCCGCACGCTGCTCAAAGGCGGCATCGTGGTCTGCGGTGGGATTCACATGAGCGACATCCCCGCCTTCCCGTATGCTGATCTCTGGGAGGAGCGCAGCATCTGCTCCGTGGCGAATCTCACCCGCAGTGATGGCGATGAATTTCTACCGCTCGCGGCAAGCATTCCTGTGCGGGTGGAGACGCAAAGCTTTCCGCTGGAGGCAGCCAATGAAGCACTGTCCATGCTGCGTGCAGGCCACCTCAGCGGGGCTGCCGTGCTGGTGCCATGAACCCAGACTTCCCATGATCTCCGCCGCCACACAACGCCTGCTGGATTTTTTATCCAAAGTCGATTCCTACCCGCATTGCCCGCCGCAGGTCACTCTGGTGCAGACGCATGCGTCATGGGTCTTCATCGCGCCGCCTTTCGTTTACAAAATTAAGAAGCCGGTGAGCCTGGGCTTTCTTGATTTTTCCACGCTCGAACTGCGCCATGATGACTGCAAACGCGAGCTGGTGCTCAACCGTCGCCTCGCTGAGGATGTCTATCTGGGAATCGAGCCGATTTGCGAGCATGAGGGCAGCCTTCACTTCGGAGGCTACGGTGTGGTTGTCGAGTGGGCGGTGAAAATGAGGCAGATGGACCCGCGTTTCTTTTTGCTGGAGCTCATGAAGACTCAGAACGTGGGCCGTCGTGAAATGGACCGCATCGTGGAAAAGCTGCAGCGCTTCTACGGCACCCAGCCACCGCTGCCGCCGGGTGATGTGAGGACGGCCAATGAGCATCTGCGGCAGGGCACTGAAGACAACTTCAAGACTTGCGAGCCATTCGTCGGGCAAAGCCTCTCGCAGTGCGCGCTGGATGCGATCGCGCATTATACCCGCGAGTTCTTTGCGCGGCATGGCGCGCTGCTCGACTCACGCCTGCATGACGGCTGGATCCGCGACTGCCACGGCGACCTGCACCTTGAGCACATCCACCTTTCTCCTGAGGCTGTGAGCATCTATGACTGCATTGAGTTCAACACTGACTTCCGCTGCATCGACGTGGCCTGTGACATCGCGTTTCTCGCCATGGATCTTGATTTCAATGGCCGACCTGATCTTGCGCGTTACATCGTTGAACGATTCGTGCTCTTGTTGGATGACCACGGAATGAGCTCGCTGATGGATTTTTACAAGTGCTATCGTGCCTGTGTGCGTGGCAAGGTGGAGAGCCTGCATGCCAGTGCTGAGACGGTGGCGGAAGGCGAGAAGCAAGCGAGCCTGCAACTGGCGAAGCGTTACTTTCAGCTCGCGCTGCAATACGCGCTGGCGGGTTCCAAGCCGCGACTCTTCGTCTTCATGGGCAAGGTGGCCTCCGGCAAGTCAGCGCTGGCTGAATCCCTGGGGCAGGAGACGGGCTGGCCGGTGCTGTCTTCCGACCGTGTGCGCAAGAGCCTGGCGGGCACTCCATTGAATCATCGCGGCAGCGAGGCGGAGCGTGCCGCGCTGTATGCGCCCGCCATGACGAAGAAAACCTATGAGCTGCTGTTTGAGCAGTCGCTTGCAACCTTGCGTGAAGGGCACAGCGTCGTCATCGATGCCACGTTTTCCAAACGTGAGCACCGCGATGCGCTCAAGGAACTCATGGCTGCAGAGGGCTGCGATGTGCGATGGATTGAAGCCCATGCGAGCGAAGCGGTGGTGCGTGAACGTCTGCTGCAACGTGATGGGGACTGTGAAGTGGTGTCTGATGCACGGCTGGAAGACTGGAAGCGGCTGAGCGCTGGCTACGAGGCGCCTGATGAACTGCCGCCGGAGGAGAAGCGGTGCATTTTGGCGGATGGCAAGATCGATCAAGTTTTTGGGACGCTGCTGAAGGAGCTGGTGGTGCGGTAGAAGGTGTGGCGCTTCGCGGCAGATTAGCAGTCTTCGGTTTCGGGAGCGATGGCGACGGTGACTTGCATGGTGGTGCATGTAAACGGACCGAAGATGGAGGCGATGGCCACGTCTGCTGCATCCTGGCCATAGGCGATGACGATGCGGTTGCCGCCGGGATGGTCCTCGGTGGCGTCGAAGGTGAACCAGTGCCCGCCAATGTAGGCCTCGAACCATGCGTGGAGGTCCATGGGGTCCAGACCGTGGACAAAACCCACGACCATGCGTGCTGGGACATTGATGGAACGGCAGAGGGCGATGCCCAAATGTGCGAAGTCACGGCAAACGCCGTGACGAGTGGCCACGGTCTCGAGGGCGGAGGTGGATGAATTGCTGGTACCGCGCTGGAATTTGATGTTCTCGTGGATCCAGTTGCGCAGGCTGGTGACGTTCTGGTAGCTGCTCGGTGCGTTGCCCACAATGGATGTCGCGAGATCGCCCAGCTTGTCGGACTGGCAGTAGCGGCTCGGCAGGAGGTAATGCAGCACATCCGCCGGGAGCTGCTTCACGGAGTGGAGCTGGGCGAGCGGCTGGCTGTCCAGCTCCGTCTGCACCTTGGCCCGACATTTCATGGAGTAGTGAAAGCGGCCCCGTGGCATGACGATGCGCTGGCAGAGGTTGCCATAGAAATCCATGTATTCTTCCACTGGTACGCAGGGACTGATGTCGAATTCCTCCCGGATAATCCACTGGCCTGAGCCACTGCGCGGACGAAGCATGAAGATGGCGTGAATCTCGACGGGAATCATATATTCAAGGAGGCAGGAGGCATCAATAATCATGGCGGGGCGCGAGAGGAAGTTCGCTCGTCGTGCTGAAGATTGACATGGGGAGTACACCCCATTTTGCAGGGCACCAAGAATTGCCTCGTATCATCACATCGGATGACTGCGCATTGGTCCGTTGCTTGTTTCTTCTTCAGGGCGATGATCCAAGCCATGGCTTTTCAACTCAACGCTGAACTTCAATACGACGTGCTGATGAGAAGTACGATGCTGTTGAGTGTCCATGCTCTCGCCACCCGGAATCAAAAACTGCGCCTGGAATCCTTCACTGTGACACCTGGCGTGGTGTGGGAAGAACTGCCGGTGGGGTCGGGTGGGAATCGCTACATCCGATTGGACACGGGAGATGCCACAAGGCTGGAGGTGAGCTATGCGGTGGTGGCTGAGACGCGGCACAAGATGGTCGATCATGAAGAGATTCAGGGCATCCCGATTTCAGAGATCCATCGTTCGGCCATTTCGTATCTGTTCCCGAGCCGCTACTGCCAGTCTGACCGGATGGGGCGGCTGGCGATGAAGATGTTTGGCAACATCGAGCATCCCTACCATCAGACGGTGGCCATCGCGGACTGGATCTTTAACAACATCGACTACCTGAGCGGCACGACGAATGAGGAGACATCCGCCTATGACACAGTGACGCAGCGTGCGGGTGTGTGCCGTGATTTTGCGCACCTCGGGATCGCTTTCTGCAGGGCGCTTTCGATTCCGGCACGTTATTATGCCGGCTATGCCTGCGGCATGCAGCCGCCAGATTTTCACGCCTGTTTTGAGGCCTGCATCGGCAACCGGTGGTTCATTTTTGATCCCACGCAACGGGCTGCGCTCAACGGGCTGGTCCGTATCGCCACCGGGCGCGATGCGGCGGACGCTGCCGTCGCCACGATTTTTGGACAGATGCAGATGACCGGTATGTCGGTGTCCTGTGTGTCGGATGAATTTCAACCGCTCAGTGCCGCCGATCTGGCGGGCCGGGCAGTCATGATAGCGCCATGAGCGACAGCCATCTGCTGAGGATCATTCACCGCACGCACTACCATTATGTGCAGCCGGTGACCTTCGAGATGCATCGTCTGGTGATCCGTCCGCGTGAGGGGCATGATTTGCGAGTGGAGAGCCTGAATCTTTCCATCACGCCAGCGGCGGATGTGACATGGGCATGGGATATTTTCGGGAACTCAATCGCCTATGCGCATTTTCGTGAGCCGGGCAAGGAGTTGAAATTTGATGTGGATGTGGTGGTGAGGCGCTTTTTTTCGCCGGACACACCACCGCAAAAGCCGCACAGCCCGAATCCCTATCCGCTGGAATATGACCTGCTGGAGCAGGCCATCCTGAAGGGGTATATGACACCGGTCTTCGCCGAGGAAACGGCCGCCATGCAGGCTTGGATCGCCACGCTGCCAAACCCCAGGGAATTTCCAAGCGCCGAGGCTTTCGTGCTGCAAGTGGCGGAAGCTATTCACCAGAAGGTCCGCTACATGCGCCGCGAGCAGAAGGGGGTGCAGACGCCGGGAACGACCCTGTCTCTGGGCAGTGGATCCTGCCGCGATGTGGCGACGCTGATGATGGAAACGCTGCGCCATCTGGGCATCGCCGCGCGCTTTGCCAGCGGCTATCTGGACTGCTCCGCGACGCGTGCGGCACGTGGCTCGACCCATGCGTGGGCCGAGGTGTATTTTCCGCAGCTTGGCTGGCGTGGCTTTGACCCGACGACGGGCAAGCGGTGCGAGCACCGGCACATCGTCACCGGGACGAGCCACCATCCGCGCGGTGTGATGCCGGTGAGCGGACGGTATTCCGGGCCGTCAGGAGCGTTCCTGAGCATGGAGGTCGGCGTGGAGTTTTCGACGCCGGAGCCGTAGGGCCTCATTTGATGGGGGCTGGAGGCGGAGAATGCCCTTGGCTGCTTTCCGTGTCGTTATCATCTTGAATCTCGTCGCGTCCTGCGGCATGGACACGGCCCCACTTACAACCATGTCCGAAGCCCGCAAGACCCTCGAAGAACGCGCTCAGATGTCTGACATCGATCGCCTGCGCCACTCCTGTGCCCACGTGATGGCCACCGCCATCCTGCGCCTGTGGCCAAATGCCCAGTTTGCCTACGGGCCGCCGGTCGAAAACGGCTTCTACTACGACTTTGATCTGCCGGATCACCGCATCACGCCGGATGACTTTGAGAAGATCGAGGCCGAGATGAAGAAGATCTCGAAGGAGAACCAGAAATTCGAATGGAAGGGCGTCAGCCGTGACGAAGCCATCGCATTGGCGAAATCAGGCCGTCTCGGTGGGCTGACGGAACGTCCGGGGAATCCGAGCACGTTCAAACTGGACCTGCTGGAAAAGATTCCTGAAGGCGAGCAGATTTCGACCTTCCAGAACGGTGACTTCATCGACCTCTGTGCCGGACCCCACGTGGGCTACAGCGGCAAGTGCAAGCATGTCAAAATTATGTCCGTGGCGAGCGCCTTCTATATGGGCGACGACACGAAGCCGCAGCTTCAGCGCCTTTATGGCACGGCTTTCCCGACGAGCGAAGAACTCGCGAAGCATCTGGAACAGCTCGAAGAGGCGAAGAAGCGCGACCACCGCAAGCTGGGCAAGGAATTGAAGCTCTTCCACATCGACGAAGAAGTGGGGCAGGGGCTCATCCTGTGGACGCCGAATGGCGCGATCCTGCGTCAGGAGTTGCAGAATTTCATCAGCGAAGAACTGCGCAAGCAGGGCTACAGCCAGGTCTTCACGCCGCACATCGGCAAAGTGGGTCTGTACAAGACCAGCGGACATTTCCCTTATTACAAGGACAGCCAGTTTGCACCGGTCATTGAGAACGACGACCTCGCGAAGGTGATCAAGGAAGGCTGCGGCTGCTGTGAAGTCATGGAGCGCCTTGGCGCCGTGTCTGCCCGCATGCGCCAGCAGCTCAACGAGCGTGCCGGCAAGGAAGTCATCACGGAAGACCGTGTGCTGCCAGATGACAAGCTGCTCGACGGCTTTCTGCTGAAGCCGATGAACTGCCCGCATCACATCAAGATTTACGACAGCCAGCCGCGCAGCTATCGCGACCTGCCGGTGCGCCTCGCCGAGTTCGGCACGGTGTATCGCTGGGAGCAGAGCGGTGAGTTGAACGGCATGACGCGCGTGCGTGGTTTCACGCAGGATGACGCGCATCTCTTCTGCACCGAAGATCAGGTGGCCAAGGAAGTGCTCGGCTGCCTCAGCCTCGTGAAGATCGTGCTCAACACCCTGGGCATGCATGACTACCGCGTGCGCGTGGGTCTGCGTGATCCGGACAGCAGCAAGTTCACTGGTAATCCTGAGCAGTGGGACAAGGCTGAAGCGGCCTGCCGCGAAGCGGCTGCTACGCTGGGCGTGCCGTTTACGGAGGAGCCGGGGGAGGCTGCGTTCTATGGTCCGAAGATCGACTTCGTGATCAAGGATGTCATCGGTCGCGAATGGCAGCTCGGCACCGTGCAGGTAGACTATGTCCTGCCAGTGCGCTTTGACCTCACTTACAACGGCGCTGACAACCGTCCGCATCGCCCGGTGATGATTCATCGTGCGCCGTTTGGCAGCATGGAGCGTTTCTGCGGCGTGCTCATCGAGCACTTCGCCGGACATTTCCCGACCTGGCTTGCGCCTGAGCAGGTGCGAATCCTCACCATCAGCGAGAAGGTGGACGCCTTTGCCGATGAGATCTATGCGCAGCTCAAAGATGCTGGCCTGCGTGTGTCATTGAACAATGATGCGGACAAGATCGGTGCGAAGATTCGTTTGGCCCAGCTCGACCGCGTTCCTTACATGCTCGTTCTTGGTGAGAAGGAAGCTGCCGCGCAGTGCGTCGCTGTCCGTCATAGTAAGAAGGGCGATCTGGGTGTGAAGCCGATTGCTGAGTTCCTTGCTGAGATTGCGGCGGAGGTGAAGGAGCGGAGGCTGTAAAGGCTCTGATCTTTCGTCCATGCGTTTCCATAGCTTGAGTTCCCCAGGTCAGGATTTCGGTTCATTCTCGGCTCCGAATTCGAATCTTGGGGGACGGCTTTGGGCTCGATCCCGATTGTCATTTGTGCGAGGAGAGTGCTGGATCGTCCCCCCGACTGAAAATCTTGTAGATCGATTGATAAGTCTTCGAGGTTCGATTGAAGAATTGCAATCAATGCCAGGGAGCGATCTGATCAAGTCGCCTGATCGTTGTTTTGAGGTAGGTGGCGATCCTGATGGGCATGCTTACTTTATCTCCAGTGATTCGGGCGAGATTTACGTGTGGTGGCATGATCCAGATGAACTGACGCGACTGGATGTGACGCCGTTTTCCATGGAGGATCTCATCGAATGGAGCATCCGGAGAGATACTTCATATCCCCGCGACAGAAACTGGAGCACATTTGTGGAAGCGGGTGCCTCGGGTATCTCGGTAAACCTTGAGACCCCGGACGGCCTTGGCATGGCAATGCAACTGCCATCAACGAGCATGCTGTTTTTTGGGCATCCTCTGGAATACCCATTCACTCGGATTCGCGAACGGATGGCTGTGTTTGGAGATTTTGAAGAGCAATTTGAGTCCGATCAGGTCTTGGCATTGCTTCAGCCTCACCGGGGTTTTCTGGTCGAGATGACACATCGGCTGAGAGGGCGTCGATGCCAGATTAACTTGGAGGCCAATAATACTTTGCCCCACGATGCCAGCTTGGTGGAACACGGTCGTCAGCTAGTCGAATGGCTGAAAGCAGAAGGATTCTGCGATGTTGATGACCTGTCGGTGATGATGCCTGGAGAATAGTTATTGAGGCCGACAAGCTCTGCTGTCTGGCTATGAGTCCTACACCCGCGCCAATCCCAGCAACTCCTTCACGCGCCCAATCTCCGCTGCTGATGTCTTGGCCACAAAGCCACGTGCGTGGGCGAAGTGGACGTCGGGTTGTTTGTCGATGCGGGTGAAGTCGTAGAGAGGGTTGTCGTTGTGGCGGGAGAGGCCGTAGCCGGAGCCGCGGCGGTCGGGGTAGATGAGGGCTGCGACGGTGGTGGCTTTGCCGATTGTGGCGAGATAACGATCAATGCCGGCGGACGGTTCGTCGGGCATGGGATCGGTGCGGGGGAGGAAGAGGATTTCGTGGTCGTCCACGGTCCAGATTTGCGCCTGCTGGGCGATGTAGTCGAGGCGGGTGCGGAGTTCGCGCAGGTATTCCAGGAGATCAGCACCGATGTAGCTGAGGATTTCCCAGAGGGGCTCGCTGGGCTCCAGGCGTTTGGCTTTGGCGAATCGACGCAGCACGGTGATGTCGATGGGGGAGTTGAGCTTGTTCATGGTGTTGCGGTCCACACCGAGCCACTTGGCGGTGACGTTGGGGCCACGGGTGTCGAACCATTCGGCGGGCTCCAGCCAGTCGCAGAACTGGCGGGCGTCTTCATAGACACCGAGATGCTGCAGCACGAGGCTCAGTGCGCACACGGGCGGATGATCGGCGGGGAATTGATGGTGGTCGAAGTTGTTGCGTTCCGGGGCGTGCTCGCCACCGACATCGACGACGGCAATTGTGGCGTCGGCGAGATCCTCCGTGGTGGGTTCGCGGCGGACGATGGGCACGCGGTGTACGGCGGCGAGGAGGCTGCAGGCGAGGAGTTCGTCTTTATGCGAGCCGCCGGGATGGGTGAGGATGAGGGTCAGAGACATGGGGGACTGGAGCGGAGCGCAAGCCGTCAAGAGGTCAAGGACTAGTCCAAACAGCATGGTGCGCAGTCTGGCCCCGTTTGACTGCTTCAACTCCGTCTATCGCTGTGTTGCGGCGCGTTGAATCACCGGCTTTACATAACCTTCGATCTTGTAGCTCCTGCGGGTCTCTTTGCCCTTGAGTGTGGTGATCTCTTCAAACTCCACCGACAGCCAGCCGTATAAACGGGTGCCGGGTTTCATCTCCTCGTTTTTCATCCGAAACGCTTTCTTGGTGATGCGCCACTGAAGCTTTTCGCCTGGAATGGTCATGGGATAGGTGGCTTCAAAGGAGCAGGTGATCTGCTTCTTTTCGTCGAGCTTCACCGTCAACATGCTCGCATAGGCGGGCATGCCACCGGTGATCACCAGATCCACGCCTTGTCCGCGCAGGGTCGCTTCACAGAAGGACATGAGGTGATCTCCCTGGTGGGTGGAGGTGCAGCAGGCCGTGTGCTCGAACTTGCTGACCGTTTTGCGGTTTGCCGGGCCTCCAGCAATGGTGTCTTCCAAGTGGCCGTCATCATGCTCGATGATGTGCCATGGATAGGATGACTGCTTGGATCTGAAAAAATCAGAATCGAGCCTGGCATCGATCACGGCAGCGACACTCAAGGAATCGACACAGCGATCCTCAGTTGTCTGTGCTTTCCCGACCATCCAGAACCCGACGCAACAGGTGAAGCACGCTGCTGCAAATCGGGTTCTCATATGAGCGGGGGGGGGGGGTGAATTACTCTCCTGGCAGCGGCTCCGTTGGCCAGGTCTCCAGCCATGGGAGGCCGTAGGCGTTCAGGTCAGCCATGAAGGGATCCGGATTGAGCTGCTCGATGTTCCAGACGCCGGGCTGGCGGTACTCGGTGGGATTGGTGAGGAGCTGACGCGCGGCGATCATGGCGGGCACGCCGGTGGTGTAGCTGACGCCCTGGGAGTTGGTTTCAACGTAGCACTCCTGATGGTCGCAGATGTTGTACACGTAGTAGCGCAGCGGCTGGCCGTCTTTGCCCGTGCCTTCGATCCAGTTGCCGATGCAGGTCTTGCCCTTGGTGTCTGCACCCAGGGTGCCGGGTTCAGGCAGGAGGGTCTTGAGGAACTCGATGGGGATGATGTCCACGCCCTTGTGTTTCACGGGATGGATGCCTGTCATACCCACGTTCACGAGCACTTCCATGTGCTTGATGTAGGCGTCGCCAAAGGTCATCCAGAAACGTGCGCGGCGGATGTCGAAGTGTTTGGTGAGTGACTCCAGTTCCTCGTGGTAGAGGCAGTAGATGTTCTTCGGGCCGATACCGGCGGGGAAAGGGAAGCTGCGTTTGATTTCGAGGGGCTTGGTCTCCACCCACTTGCCATCCTGCCAGTAGCGGCCGTTGGCGGTGACTTCGCGGAGATTGATCTCGGGATTGAAGTTGGTGGCGAAGGCTTTGCCGTGATCGCCCGCATTGCAGTCGAGGATGTCGAGGGTGTCGATCTTCGAGAAGTGGTGCTTCATCGCGTAGGCGGTGTACACATTCGTCACGCCCGGGTCAAAGCCGCAGCCGAGCAGGGCGGTGAGGCCCGCTTTCTTGAACTTGTCCTGATAGGCCCACTGCCAGTGGTACTCAAACTTGGCCACGTCACGCGGCTCGTAATTGGCGGTGTCGATGTAGTGCACGCCGGCTTCGAGGCAGGCGTCCATGATGGTGAGATCCTGATACGGCAGCGCCACATTGATGACGACTTCGGGCTTGTAGCTTTTCAGCAGCTTGACCAGCTCAGGGACATTGTCCGCATCCACGGCGGCGGTTTGAATCGGGCGCTTCAGCTCAGCGGCGATGCTATCGCACTTGGATTTCGTGCGGCTGGCCAGCATGATTTCACCGAACACGTCGGGAAGCTGGGCGCATTTATGAACGACAACGCGGCCAACGCCGCCGGCTCCGATGATGAGGACTCTGTGGGACATGAGGGGGGAAAGGGGAATGACGAAAATGGAAGGTGGAATGCCAAATTTGGCGGGAGGTCGAGTGTAGCAGGCATGGGGGGAATGCAAGCGACGGAAATGGCGGTGTGGGGCGCGTGCAAGGAGCGGGACTTGCCAAGTCCCGGCTTGGAAATGCACCGCAAACCTGCCCGATTTTCATTTTCCCAGACCACGGCACTTGGCAAGTGCCGCTCCTTGGGTGCGTCACGCCTTCACCGGCGGCGGACCACCGTTTCCTCGCGCAGGCTGCGCAGCGAGGAGATCGGTGAGGAGGCCGCTGGAGGAGGCGGGCATGAGGGTGACGGTGGCTTTGCCGTTGATGATTTTTTGGGCTTCGAGGACGTCGAAGACGGCCTGGGCGACGTCGGGGTCATTGGAGATGTCGCGGAGTGCGTTGCCGACGATTTCGGGGCGGACGGCGGCGGCTTTGGCGAGTTCGACGGCGGCGGTTTTTTCGGCGGTACTGGTGATGACGCTGACCTGATTGACACCGTCCTGCTTGATGGCGGAGGTCACCTGACGGAGGCGGTTGACGACTTTGCTTTCGATCTGCTTGATCATCATGGCGTCACGGAAGTGGACTTTGCGGATGTAGACGCTGCCGAGCTTGTAGCCCCACTCATGGGACTTGGGTGTGACTTCGTTGCGCACGGTGTCGCTCATGACATGACGGTTCACGAGCATTTTGGCGAGCGGCAGGTTGCTGAGGCAGCGAACGGTGGAGTTGCTGACGTTGGCGGAGAGGGAGCCGCGGGGGTCGGTGTTTTTGAAGAGGAAGGAGACGGGGTCGCTGACGAACATCTCATACCAGATGCCGATGCCCATGGGGGCACCTTCCTCGGAGTTCACCGCCTGGCTGCGCAGGTAGATCTGATCCAGACGGAGATCGACGATGTTGCACTTGCCGAGCCAGTTTACCAGAAAGGCTGCCGGGCCGAGTTTGGCGGGGAGGAAGTGCAGGCCGGGTTCATCGAGGATGCCGACGACTTTGCCAAACAGCATGTACACCTGGCTGCGGCGCTCCTGCACGACGGCATAGAGTCCGATGATGCGCCCGATGGTGAGGATGACAGGCACCGCAATGCTGCAGCCGACGAAGGTGACTGCGGCGGCGAGGAGGAAGTTGGAGAAAGCGTCCATAAGAAGTTACTGGTTCTTGGTTCTTTGTGCTTGGCTTAATCCCTGCGGGTTTCGACGAAGACCTGGCTGGCTTTGTCGAAGAGGGCGAGGCGGACATTGCGCACGTAGGAGCGCAGGGCGGCGGTGCCCCGGGTTTTCAAATCGAGGAGCTGGGAGGCGAGGCACTTGAGGGGCTCGACTTCGGCCTGGGCTTTGAGCGTTTCGATTTCGACGGCACGCTGGGATTGCACGATTTTTTGATCGGCGCTGGCCTGGGCGAGGCTGATGTCAGAGGAGACCTGGTTGTAGGCGGTGTTGATGGCGGCGAGGGCGGACTCGACTTCATGCGGTGGGTCGATGCCGGTGATCAGGGAGGCGTCCAGCACGATGCCGTAGCGAGCGGAGGAGCTCTGGCATTCGTTGTCCATGTGCTCGTTGAGATCGCGCATGTTTTTGCGGATGTCGTTGATCGAGATGCCGATGGTGGAGGCGGCTGCTGAGTGCTCCGGATCTGCAGCGGGATCAGGCGGTGCCTCAAAGGTGGCAATGCGCTCGCGCAGGACGCTGACGAAGTAGCCCATGACGTGGGCGTAGGCGTTCTTCACGCCGAAGACGAAGGCGTAGAGATTGCGATCTGAAACGCGGAAGCGGATCTGGCCATTGAGTCCGACATTGAGCTGATCCTTGGTGACGGCATCGAGGATGCTGCCGGAGCTGTTGGCGGAAGGATCATCGGGGTCCCAGGCCATGTTCACGGTGCTGGTGGCGATGTCGACCTTGTACACCTTTTCCCAGGGCCATTTGAAATAGGGGCCACCCGGCTGGATAACGCGCACCTGCGGGTAGTCGTAGCGCAGTTTCTGATCGGCGGTGAGATGCTCGGCGACGGGGTCATCAATCGTGCGCAGATTGCCGACGCGTTGCGCACGGCCGAAGCTGGTTTTGACCGCGCGTTCGTTTTGATTGACCGTATAAAACCCGGCGATCAGGTAACGCATGAGGAACCAGACGAGGAATCCAACAAAACAGCCAAAGGCAGTGGACATAGGAGAGATAGGTTGCTGGTGGAGACTCCGAGGGAAAGCCGGACATGCCAACTACAAAGGTGCGGGTGGGTTGGAATTCGGCGGAGGAAGGGCACGGGTGATTTGAGCTGAAAATTGCACACTGAGAACTGCAAACTGAGAACTGAAAATTGGCCGGAGATGGGAACCCGGGGAATGCGGGTGAGGTGGGAGTGATGAAAGTCTTGGGGAATGGGGCCGGCTATTTTGCTGCTTGACCCCGGGCGGGGTACGAGGCAACTGCGGGAACCTACCATGAAGAACGTTTCCCTGTTTCTCCTGCTCACGAGCGCCCTGTCATTGATGAGCTGCGCCACGGCCTCCAAGCCCCAACGCCAGCCAGTGGCGGGTGGTGAGATGGTTTCCTTTCCAAGCCAGCGCATCTCGTTCTTTTTACCAGACGGCTGGAAGGTGATGCCGAAAACGAAGGGCGAGGGGCGCCTGCTGGGTGCGGCGCATGATAACGGCGATCAGCCCGGGGGCATCGTGTTTGCTCTGATCACGGCGCCAGATTCCAGCCACAAGGGAGTCAAAGACCCTTATTTCATCAAGGATTACCAGCGCGCCTGGAGCGCGAAGGGATTCACGAAGTTCAGCAAGCCGCAACTGGTGACGGTGGGCGGACGTGAGGCGATGCGCTGCGAAGCGCGCAAGCCGGAGACCAATCAATCCTTCTTGAACTACACGTTCATTGAGAAGGGGAAGATGGTCGGCCTGCTGTTTGCCTACTACGGCATGCCGATTTCGCGCGGCCCGGCGGTGCAGCGGATCGTGGATTCGTTCTCGATCGCGCGGTAGGTAGGAAGGGCATCAGATTGGCTGAATCTGAGGGGGCTGCTGCTTTCGAGCGGGTTGTGATGGGCGTAGGGGGCCGGGTTTGCGAAGGGGCACCGGCTGCCATGTTTGAGTGTCTCTGGGTATGCGTGGGCTGAACCGGCCAGCGAAAGCGGTAGCTGCGGTCGTTCCTCACTTCGCAACCGCAGTCCATATCGGAGGCGTGAGCATGCGGGGCGTCACTGGCTGTTTCTCATTTCGCGACCGCAGTCCAAAAAAAAGACCATGAGATGGAGGTCTCATGGTCTGCTGTGCTCCGGGGTGGAGCGAATCTATGCGCCCCAAATCAAATGGTCTTGCGCTTGCGCTTGATGTTGAGATGGATGGTGGCGCGCTGGATGGCTGCCATGGCGGCGGCCACTTCTTCCTGATGTTCGCCGGGCTTGAGAGTTTCGAGGGACTTCTTCGCGCGGGAGATGGCTTCCTCAGCGGCTGCTTCGTCGATCTTGTCGGCGTCAATGGCGGCATCGGTGAGGATGCGGGTGACGGAGCCGGTCACTTCGACCAAGCCTTCGCCAACGGCCATTTCAATCGTTTTGCCGCCTTTGGTGATGCGCAGCTCACCGGGGACCAGGGTGGTCACGAGGTTGCTGTGAGCGGGCAGGACGCCCATTTCACCCTCATACCCCGGAAGCACGACGGTATCGACCTCATCGGAGTAGATGCGGGCTTCAGGGGTGACGATTTCGAGTTTGAGGGGCATGTGGAGGAGGTCAAAAAGAGGTCAAGGATTCGTCAAGAGGTCAAGGGTCGGGTTGATCGGCGAGTCTTGACTCTTTGACCAGCTAGACCCTCGAAGAGGTTAGTCTTTCTTCACGCCATCAATGCCGCCCTTCATGTAGAAGTTGGCTTCGGGAACGCTGTCGTGCTTGCCGTCAAGGATCTCGGCGAAGCCGCGGATCGTGTCGGCAACCTTGACGTACTCGCCCTTGGTGCCGGTGAAGATTTCAGCGACGTGGAAGGGCTGGGAAAGGAAGCGCTGGAGCTTACGAGCGCGGAAGACGGTGAGTTTGTCTTCTTCGCTGAGTTCGTCCATGCCGAGAATGGCGATGATGTCCTGAAGGTCTTTGTAGCGCTGAAGGACGCGCTGCACGCCACGGGCGACGCGGTAATGCTCTTCGCCGACGATTTCAGGGGCGAGGGCCTTGGACACGGAGGCGAGAGGATCCACCGCAGGGTAGATGCCCAGCTCGGCAAGGGAACGCTCAAGCACGACGGTGGAGTCAAGGTGGGCGAAGGTGTTGGCCGGGGCAGGGTCGGTCAAGTCGTCCGCAGGGACGTAAACGGCCTGGAAGGACGTGATGGAACCGGTCTTGGTGGAGGTGATTCGTTCCTGCATCATGCCCATTTCTGCGGCAAGAGTCGGCTGGTAACCCACGGCGGAAGGCGTACGTCCAAGAAGGGCGGATACTTCGGAACCGGCCTGGGAGAAACGGAAGACGTTGTCCACGAAGAAGAGCACGTCCTGGTTCTTTTCATCGCGGAAGTACTCGGCCATGGAGAGGGCGGAGAGGGCGACGCGGAGACGGGCACCTGGAGGCTCGTTCATCTGGCCATAAACAAGGGCCACCTTGGAGCCGGGCTCGCTGATGTAACCGCCCTGCTCGTTCTTCACGATGTCGTGGCCGTTCTTCTTCACCTTGATAACGTCGGACTCGATCATTTCATGGTAAAGGTCGTTCCCTTCACGGGTACGCTCACCCACACCGGCGAACACGGAGTAACCACCGTGGCCTTTGGCGATGTTGTTGATGAGCTCCATGATGACGACGGTCTTGCCGACGCCAGCACCACCGAAGGCGCCGACTTTACCACCCTTGGTGAAAGGGCAGATGAGGTCGATGACCTTGATGCCGGTTTCGAGGATTTCAGCGGAAGGATTCTGATCGACGAGCGCAGGAGCGGGGCGATGAATGGCGTAGCGCTTTGCTGTTTTCGGGTCGGCCTGGTCATCGCAAGCGTCGCCGGTGACGTTGAAAATACGACCGAGCACTTCTTCACCGACTGGCACGGTGATCGGGCCGCCGGTGTCGAGGGCGTCCATGCCGCGCTTGAGACCTTCCGTGGAAATCATGGCGATGGAGCGGACCCAGCCGTCTCCCATGTGGCTCTGCACTTCGCAGGTGAGGCGGACCTGCTTGCCAGCCTGGTTGAAAGTGATTTCGAGGGCGTTGTAGATGCCGGGCAGCTTGCCAGTGGCGGAGAAATCCACGTCCACCACGGGACCGATGACTTGAACGATTTTGCCGATGTTGCTCATAAATGAAGGGAAAAGTGAAAAGGGAGAAGTGAAGGGGGCTTATTCAAGAGCCATCTTGGCGGTGGTGATTTCGAGGAGTTCGTTGGTGATCGCGGCCTGACGAAGCTTGTTGTACTCAAGGCTGAGATCCTTGATCATCTGCTTGGCGTTGTCGGTGGCGTTCTTCATGGCCACCATTCGGCTGGAGTGCTCGGAGGCGCGGGATTCGAGCACCATCTGATACACGGTGTCGTTCACATACTGAGGAAGCACGGTTTCAAAGACGACCTGGGCGCTGGGTTCAAATTTGTACTCCAGAGAGTCAGCGGCAGGCGGGGTGATCTCGATGCCAAAGTCACGCTTGCCACCCAGAGTCACCGGATTCACGGGCAGAAGCTGCTCGACCGATGGAAGGATGGTGACGGTGTTGATGAAATTGTTGAAGACGGCGAGCACCTTCTTGTATTCACCCGTGCGATACTTTTCCTGGATGAAGCGGCTGACGGCGCGCACTTCGGCGAACTTGGCAGGGTCTTTGATCGGGAAGTCAGCGAGGAGGGTGCGGCGCAGGCGGTTGATGGCCTGGACGGACTTCCTGCCGATGGTGACGTATTCGACTTCGCCTTCGATCTGCGTGGTGAGGAGCTTCTTGAACAGGTTGGTGTTCAAGGCGCCGCAAAGACCTTTGTCGGAGGCGATGAGGAGGACGAGCGTCTTCTCACCTTTGCCTTCGGCAAAAAATGGGTGGATGCCTTCTTCGGCATGCACCTTCAGATTCACGAGGACCTTGTTGAGCATCTCGGCGTAGGCACGGCCATGGCTGGCCTGGTCCTGCGCTTTTTTCATCTTCGCAGCCGCGACGAGCTGCATGGCCTTGGTGATCTGGGCCGTGTTTTTGACCGATTTGATTCGGCGTCTGATGTCGCGGGTGGAGGGCATGTGAGCGGGGAGCTAGGAGCGTGTAGCAGAAAACCGGAGAACTTTACTTCCAGGAGGCTTTGAAGTCGTCGAGGGCGGATTTGAGGCCGGCTTCGACATTGTCGAGGGTCTTTTCATTGGCGAGCTGATCCATGAGCTCGCTCTTGCGGGTGCTGAGGTAGTCTTCCAGTTTGGCCTGGAATTCCTTCACGCGATCCACGGAAACGGAATCGAAGTAGCCCTTTTGCATCGCGTAAAGCGTGCTGACCATGATGGGCAGGCTCTTAGGCTGATACTGCTGCTGCTTGAAGAGTTCCACGATGCGAGCACCGCGGTCGAGCTTGGCCTTCGTGCCGGCGTCGAGGTCGGAACCGAACTGGGCGAAAGCGGCGAGTTCGCGGAACTGGGCGAGGTCGAGCTTCGTGGTGCCCGAGACCTTTTTAATGGCCTTCGTCTGAGCAGCGGAACCCACGCGAGACACGGAGAGACCCACGGAAATAGCAGGGCGGATGCCTTGATAGAACAAGTCGGTTTCAAGGAAGATCTGGCCGTCGGTGATGGAGATCACGTTGGTCGGGATGTAAGCGGACACGTCGCCAGCTTGCGTCTCGATGATTGGCAGAGCGGTCATGGAACCACCGCCGTAGTTTTCGCTGACGCGGCAGGAACGCTCAAGGAGACGGGAGTGGAGATAGAACACGTCGCCCGGATAAGCTTCACGACCGGAAGGACGCTTCAGGATGAGGGAAACCTGACGGTAGGCAACGGCCTGCTTGGAAAGGTCATCGAACACGATGAGGACGTCCTGGCCCTGATCCATGAACCACTCGCCGATGGCGCAGCCGGAATAGGGAGCGAGGTATTGATTCACCGCAGAGTCAGAAGCGGAGGCGCTGACGATGGTGGTGTATTCCATGGCACCGGCGTCTTCGAGAGTCTTGACGACGCGGGCGATGTTCGACTGCTTCTGGCCGATGGCGACGTAGATGCAGTAGAGGGGCTTGTGGCCCTTGAGCTTGCCCTGTTCGGCGGCCTTGTTCTGCTGGGCCTGGGAAATGATGGTGTCGACCGCGATGGTGGTCTTGCCGGTGGAACGGTCACCGATGATCAGCTCGCGCTGGCCACGGCCAATCGGGATCATGGCGTCGATGCTCATGATGCCGGTCTGCACGGGGACGGACACGGACTTACGGGCGATGATTCCTGGAGCGAGTTTTTCGACAGGATACTGGGCTTCACCTTTGATGTCGCCTTTGCCGTCGATGGCCTGACCGAGGGCGTTCACGACGCGACCGAGGAGGCTCTTGCCGACTGGCACGGAGAGGAGGCGGCCGGTGGTCTTGACTTCGTCACCAGCGCGGACGTTTTCGCCGGAGCCGAGAAGCACGCAGCCGACTTCGGTTTCTTCGAGGTTCAGAGCGAGACCATAGACACCGCCGGGGAACTCGATCATTTCGTTGAGCATGACATCGCTCAAGCCTTCAATCTTGGCTGCGCCGTCACCGATTTCACGTACGATGCCCACATTGGACTTCGTGACGGCGGTCTTGAGGCCGGCGATTTGGGATTCGATCTCCTGGAGGATGTTGCTCATGGTATTGCTTGTTTGAAAAAACTGAGAGAGGGGCTGAGGGCGGGAAAATTAAGCGGAAAGGGATTCGGACAGGGCTTTGAGGCGGGCTTTGACACTGCCATCCCAGACGTCGGAACCGACTTTGACGCGGATGCCGCCAAGCAGTTCTGGATTAACGCTGAATTTGAGGGTGAGCGGGCGGCCATACTTCTTGGAGAGGCTGGCCTGGAGCTCGGATTGTGTGGCGGGGGGCAGCGCAGTGGCGCTTTCCACGACGGCAAGCTGACGATCCACTTCATTGGCCACGAGACGGGCGAAGCCATCAAGGATGCCGATATAGCTGCGGGGCTTGTTTTTAGCGACCATGCTGACCACTGTGCGAACGCGGGACTCGTCCATTTTCCCGTCTGCGATACAGGCGCGGAAAAGCTGGCGGGAGGTGCGGCGGGCTTCCTTGGTGATCTTCATGGTGGCGAAGCGGAGAGAAAATTAAGCGGAGACCTGGGCGGAGGTTTCCTGGTTGATGCGGGACTGGTCTTCGGTGTTGAGGACCTTGCCGGTGACACGGCTGGTGGCGTCTGAGACCATGCGGCCGAACTCACGCTTGAGCTGGGACATGAGCTGCTCCTGCTCAAGCTGGGCGGCTTCACGAGCCTTGGAGATGATAGTGTTGGCGCTGGCGACGGCGTCCTGCTGACGGCGTTCTTGGATAAGCTTGGCGGCATCATCAGCTTCCTTCACAAGGCGGGCTGCATCAGCCTCTGCTTTGTCGAGAATGGCCTGGGAGTTTTGCTTGGCCTCGGCGGCGTCACGGGAGATTTTTTCGAGCTTGGCTTCGCCATCGGCGATGCGCTGGCGGCGCTGTTCCAGCATGGCCAGGATGGGGCCAAAGGCGAATTTTTTGAGGATCGTGAAGACGACCCAAAAAATGATCACCTGTGCAAAGAACTTGCCCCACGAGAGACCGAACTTTTCGGCAATGACATCAACTTTGCCTGCGGCGATGATGATGGGTGTGGTGGAGATCATAAGCGGAACGGAGGTGACCTAAAAATGAGTGAGAAAAAGAAGAATGGGAGAGAGAAGAGCGGCGGATCGCGGAAAGCGACCCGCCGCAAGAGAAGCAATTAGAAGCCGCCAAGGTAGGCGATGATGCCCAGACCTTCTGCGAGAGCCATGGCGATAATGCCAAGGGTCAGGATGTTGCCGAAAGCACCAGGATTGCGGCCCACGGCTTCCACAGCCTTGGAGCCGACCATGCCCACGCCAATAGCAGCGCCAGCGCCGCCGAGTGCCATGGTGAGGTTGCCGGTGATGCCGGTGGCAACTGCATCAGCGTGAGGAGCAGCGGCCTGGGCCAGGGAGACGATTTCGAGGATCATATTATTTGTAGCGTTGTGTTGTGTTGTCTCGCCAGTGTCCACGCGTTGCGCATGGTCCCACCGGCAAATTCAGAGATCAATGATGGCCATCCTCCTCATGACCATGGTCGTCATGAGTGGTGGAGAGCTGGATATAAACAGAGCAGAGGAGGGTGAAAACGATGGCTTGAAGAAGACCGACGAGAAGCTCCATGAAGTAGAAAGGCAGAGGCAAGGCGACGCTGCCAAGGAAGCTCACGACCGGCCCCTGGCCAGCGAGTAGATCACTCATTGTGTGCAGCACATTTTCACCGGCGAAAATGTTACCAAACAAACGGATGGAAAGGGTTACCGGACGGATGACGATGGAGACGATTTCGATGACGCCGACGAAGAGAAAGACAGCAGCGACCGCGATACCCATGATTCCCTTGAGGCCGCCTTTAGGGCCAAAGGTGTGAACCAAGAATCCCCAGACACCGACTTCTTTGATGGTCAGGAAAAACCAGACAAGGAAGGCAGAAATGGAAAGGCCGATGGTGGCGTTCAAGTCGGCCGTTGGTGGGCGCAGGAGGGGATCATGCGCTGCCTTGATGGAAAGGGGGCCGGTGGACTCACCCCAGCCGATGGTGCCCACGCCCGGAAGAAGGCCAAACCAGTTGGAGACAAGGATATAAATGAAAAGTGTGCCGAGAAGGGGGAATGCCAGTTTGGCCTGCTTTGCACCAACGATGCCTTCCACCTGACCGTAAAGAAACTCCACAACGAACTCGAACATGTTCTGCGCCTTGTGCGGCACCAGGCTCATATTTTTCGTTGCCTTGCGGGAAAACCAGAGGACCAAGGCAAGAACGCAAAGAGCAACGAGAGCCGAGTTTGTGACGAAGCCGAGAAAACTTTCTTTCTCAAAGAGCTCCGACGCATAGCTGTGCACATTCGCGAGCAGCGGCGAGAAGGAGGTTGGTTGGAGAAAATTAAGCAACATGAGGGGTAGGGGCTACCGGGGAGGGCCAGTGTAGGGTCTGGCCGGGATGGTGGGCCGTTTTTTTAGCCACATGGAAGGGGGGTAGCAAGATCTATTTGTGAAAAATTTCACAAAGTCGCCGTTTGGCGGGTTTTGTGAAGGCATATTTACCCCCTGGGAGTGCCTGGCTGCGGGTCATTTGGGGGTGAAAAGAGGCGCTTTTGGGTCGCTTTCGCATGATTCCGCAGGGCTGGTGCGTTGGTGTCAGCACTGTTTCTGGAGCCGTAGCCTCTGTAGCGCTTCCTGAACTGGTGCCTTTCTTATTTACCTATGGTTAACCGGACTGCTCGTGGAATGGAGATGATTGTTGCGCCTTGGAGGCGAAGCCGCGGGCAGCGGGGAATTGTCATGAATCCTATGGACTTGAATCAGTGAGGCCAATGTCTCGACATCCCATCCGCCGCGTGCGAGTTTTTCCATAATGTCATTCCATTCCTGTATCGTCCTTTTCGCCCTCGCTTTACTGGCTGCGAGGGCTGATGCCGCAGTGAAATCGAAGGCGAGGGTCTTTTCTGCGGACGGAAAGCCGAATGTGCTGTTTATCATCGCGGATGATCTGCGTGATTACGCGGGCTGGATGGGCGGGCATCCGCAGTCGGTGACGCCGAACATGGACCGTCTGGCGAAAATGGGCATGCGCTTTACCAATGCGCACTGCAACTACGCGCTGTGTAATCCTTCGCGCACCTCGCTGCTCACGGGCATGCTGCCGTCATCGAGCGGTGTGTTTGGCAATGAGCAGGACTGGCGGCGCAGTGTGCAGATCGCAGGCAAACCCTCGCTGCCGGAGCATTTCAAGGCCCGGGGGTACACGACTGTTGCGGCTGGTAAAATCTTCCACGCCAATCACGGCGGGCCTGAAGGCCGACTTGCCGGATGGCATGGCGGGCGGCGCGGCTTTGAACTGGATTCGGCGTGGGACCTGCGCTTTCCGCAGACGGGGGTGCAGATTCCAGATCTGCCGGTGCACACCGGGCAGAACTTCAACGGGCTCAACATCTGGCACTGGGACTGGGGTGGTATTCCTGTTGCGGAAGAAAAGACCGACGACGGTCAGATCGCGACGTTTGCCGCTGAGTTTCTGACGCAAAAGCAGAAAAAAACCTTCTTCCTCGCGCTGGGGCTCTACCGCCCGCATTCCCCTTGGTATGTGCCGCAGAAGTACTTCGATGCGCTGCCGCTCGATTCGATCAAGCTGCCGGAAGTGAAGGCGGATGACCTAGATGATGTGCCTGCCATTGCGAATACGCATCTTAAGGAAGATTTGCACAAACAGATCCTCGAAAAGAACCTTTGGAAGGATGCTGTGCGCGCCTACCTGGCCAACGTGGCGTTTTGCGATGCCATGCTGGGGCGCATTCTGGAAGCTGTGGAAAAAGGGCCGAACGCGAAGAACACGATCATTGTCTTCACTTCTGATCACGGCTGGTATCTCGGGGAAAAGCAGATGTGGCACAAAGGCAAACTGTGGGAGCCGACGACGCGCGTGCCGCTCTCGATCTACGTTCCGGGAGTCACGCAGCCGGAGAGTGTCTCAGCGCAGCCAGTGGCGCTTATTGATCTGTATCCCACGCTGTGCGACCTCACGAAGCTGCCGCTGCCGGAGCATCTGGATGGCAGCAGTTTGAAGCCGCTGCTGCTGGATCCGACGACCAAGCGTGACCGACCCGCAATCACCTGCATGAGCGGTGGCAAAAACGCCGGGTATGCCGCGAGGGACGAACGCTGGCGCTATATCCGCTACTCTGATGGCAGCGAGGAGCTCTACGATCATCAGGCTGATCCAAACGAGTGGACCAACCTCGCGACGAAGCCGGAACACGCGGCGCTGAAAGCCACGCTGGCGGGTTTTTTCCCGAAGGAATTCAAGAGCGCCGTGCGTCCAGTGGCTGAAATCATCGGTGCCGCCAGCCCGGCGGGTTCGGTCGATCTGGCGCTGAACATGGGAGATGTGCTGAGCGCTGGTGATGCACCTAAGCTGCAGGGCAGGGGTGTTTTTGTGGATGCCTTCTTTGAGTTCGATCCGCTGGTGGATCAGGACAGCACGCTGCTGACGCAGGGGGACGAGCAGTCCGGCTATGCGCTGCATCTGGTGGCTTCCCAGCCCGCATTGACCGTTTTTACCAACGGCAAGAGCACGACGATCAGCGGTGCGGCGCTTGAGAAAGGCCGTGTGAACCTGCGTGCGCAGATCGACACCGGCGGTGTCATCACGCTTGCTGTGCCTGGACACAGCGAGATGCTGGGCGTGGCCCCGTTTGAACAAGGATTCCCCCAGGAGCCCCAAGCGGGCATCGCCGCCGGACAAAGCTTCGGGATTTTAAAGCCCGCCCAATATCCCAACAGCACGCCGTTTGACGGTGTGGTTTACCGTTTGAAACTGACGATCCTCCCGCCGCATAAAGCGGTCGCGCCGTCCGCCGCTCCGGCACCTGACAAAGCCCCGTAGCGCCTCATGTATCAAATTTTGCACATCAATTGTGCTGGTGAGTGGATATTCGTGGGTTAAAGACTCTCCCCACCCAAAAAACATGCGCGCACGCATCATCAAAGACTTTCGTTTCGAGGCCGCCCAGACGCTGCCAAATCTTCCTGGCGACCACAAGTGCACCAAGATGCACGGCCATTCCTTCAAACTGGAGATTGCCGTCGAAGGCGAGGTGGATCCGAAGATCGGCTGGGTCTATGACCACGCGGAAATTTCCAAGGCCATGAAGCCGATCATGGACCGGCTGGATCACTCTTATCTCAATGAGATCGAAGGCCTGGAGAATCCCACCATTGAATACATGGCCGCCTGGCTTTGGAAAAAGCTGGCCCCGCAGCTGCCCGGACTCTGTGAGATCGTGATCCACGAAACACCCAACGCCCGTTGTGTGTTTCGTGGCGAGTTTTGATCGATCAAGCCTTGGCCAAATGGCGCGCTTTGCGCCGACGGCGGAGAGTCAGGACGGCAAGGCCCAGACCGCCCAGCACGGCACGGGAGGGCTCAGGCACGGCGTCCACATGCAGCGTAAGTGAGTTGGCACCGATGGTGAACTGACCGGCAAAGCCAGCTGGCGTGGAGCCGAAGGCGAGATTTGAAAGCGTCAATCCGGAGACGGAGCTGTAGTTCATCAGCGTGTAGTCCGAGCCCGAGGTCATGCCATTGTTGAGGATGTCAAAAAGCGCGGTGCCTCCGCCGGTGAAGTTCAGGGCTCCGCCGATGTTGAGCAGGTCGGATGTGGTGCCGAGTTCGAAGGCAAAGTGAGATCCGTCCACGATGCTGAGATTTCCATCGATGTTCAAAGTGCCCGGGCTGAGGCCGGGGGCGATGGTGCCGCCGCTGGCGACGGAAACATTTCCTGCGATGTCGCCCGTGCCTTTCAGGGTTCCGGTGGAGTTGACGGTGACATTGCCCGAGCCTGTGGCGCTGCCTGTGGAGTTGGTGACGCTGAGCGTGCCGCTGACGGTGGTGTTGCCGCTGTAGGTGCTGGCACCGGACAAGATGACGTTGCCACTGGAGATGTCCACGCTGCTGAAATTGGAGATCGCCCCTGCATAGCTGAAGGTGTTGCCAGTGCCTGGATTGAATGTGGCGGTGTTTGTGCCGGTGCTACCGTCGATGCTGCCGGTGATGGTGCCGCCGGTGACGGTGAGCGTGTCATCGCCAGTTCCTAGGTCGATGGCCTGACCGTTGTCGCCAGTGATGGTTCCGGCGTTGTTGATAATGTCTCCACCGTCACCGGTTTGGATTGCAGCACCTGCACCCGTACCCGCGCCACGGATGGTGCCGCCGGAATTGTTGGTGATCGTGTCGGCAAAGGTGCCGATGATCTTGATGCCAAAGCCGGTCTTGCCCTGAATCAGGCCGCTATTGGTCACAGTGGTCGCCGCAACAGCGTTTCCACCTGAGCTGTTGTCCACGAGAATGCCATTTCCAGCACGCGTATTGTCACCATTCGGCGCATCCGCTGTCAGGGAGCTGCCTATGATGCGCCCAGTCGAGGTGTTGATGATCGAGCCGCCACCAGCCGCGATTGCCTCAGCATTGTTCGGAAGCGTATCGCTGCCCACGCCTTTGGCTCCGTAGCCAAAAATGTCGCCGGAGTTGTTCAGGGTGAGCACACCGTCCACATCCACGCCATCTCCATCACCATTGGTTGCAGCCGCAAGCACACCCCCTTGAATGGTGGCGCCAAATGCATTGCCGACGCTGACCGTGGTGTTGGTGAAAACGCCGTCAATGTTGATGCCGGAACCGTTCACCGCCGAAATGGTGCCTGCGTCGTTGTTCACCGTGAGGGAAAATCCCGCGAAACCTCCGGTTATTCCATGGCGTCCCGAGATTGTTCCGGTGTTGGTGACCGTGACTCCCGAACCATTGGCCTGGATGCCATCGCTACCGGTCGGCGCTGTCGTGCCAGTCGGTGTCGCCGAGATCGTTCCAGCATTGATCACCGTGCCATTCGTGCCTGGCCGCACGGCATCTTCACCGACTGTAGAAATAACGCCGCCAAGCTGATTGGTCAAAGTATTGGCAGCGGTGGTGATCGCCGCCCAGTCAATTGCCTGGCCGCCCGCGCTCACACTGATGGTGCCGCTGTTTGTCAACGAGATGGCTGTGTTGGCAGCATTGACCCGGACTGCATCGGTGCTCACCGAACTGATCGTCCCCGTATTCGAGATCGTGAGAGAGGAATTGTTTACCGTGCTGTCAATCGCACGGCCAGTTGAAGTCTGCTGGATGGTTCCATTGTTGGTCAGTGTGGTGGTGGCACTCATAGTCACCGCCACCGTGGCGCCGCCTAGGGTCAAGGATTTGCCAGCGTCCACAGTGCCGGTCTGCCCATTTGTATCAAGCGTCTGCGCGCTGGTGGAGTTGGAACTAATGACAAAGGTGGCCGCATGAAGTGAGGCGGCTGAAATTAAGCCTAGTATGGCGAGGGAAACGGAGGTGAAGGATAAGTGCTTGGGGGTCATTGCGCGTGGTGGGATTTCGCGCCGCCTATGCGTGCTGCGTTCCGCGTTGTCGAAAGGCGCGGCGTGACGATTTCGCCTTGTGGCAAACCCGGCACATTGAGGCTGAAAATTCCAGGCTCTCACCGGCTCCAATATGGAAAAAACGTAACATGACTTGTCGCTTCCATCTCATGGCTATAGTCGCGCCATGCCTGTCCTAACCGAACGCAAAACGCAGCCGCAGTATGATGTCATTGTCGTGGGCTCTGGAGCCGGCGGCGGCATGGCGGCGATGATCCTGGCCTTGAACGGCGTGAAGGTGCTCATGATCGAGGCCGGGCGGAATTACGAGCCGGTGAAGGAAACGCCGATGTTCAACACGCCGGAGATGGCGCCGCTCCGTGGGACCGCCACGCCGGACCGCCCTTTCGGCTTTTATGATTCGAACATCGGTGGCTGGCAGGTGCCCGGGGAGCCGTACACGAACAAGCAGGGAACGGAGGGCGACTTCTGGTGGTGGCGCGCGCGCATGCTCGGCGGGCGCACGAATCACTGGGGGCGCATCTCGCTGCGGTTTGGTGACTTTGATTTCAAACCGAAATCCCGCGATGGCCTCGGAGTTGACTGGCCGATGAACTACTCTGACATGGCTCCGTGGTATGATCGCGTGGAGCAGTTGATCGGTGTTTATGGTGAGAATGATGGCATTGCGAATGCACCGAATTCATCTCCGGGCGTGCTGATGCCGCCGCCGAAGCCGAGGGTGGGGGAGCTGCTCGCGAAGAAGGCGGGGCGGAAGCTTGGGGTGCCCGTTGTGGCCGCGCATCGTGCGGTGCTCAGTCAGCCGATGGATTGGAAGAATCTGCCGAAGGTGCTGTTCCCGAACAATCCCAAGGCGCAGGAGATTCTCGGCAAGGACATGATGTCGCGTGCCGCCTGCTTCTGGGCCACGAACTGCATCCGTGGCTGCAGCATTCGTGCGAATTTCCAGAGCACCACGGTGCTGCTGCCACCGGCGCTGGCCACGGGAAATCTGGACATCATTACGGATGCGATGGTGCGTGAAGTGGTGCTGGATGACAGCGGCAAGGCCACGGGCGTGCATTACATCGACAAGGTCACCCGCCGGGATGCGATTGCGAAAGCGCGCGTGGTCATTCTCGCCGCGAGCACCTGTGAAACCTCGCGCATCCTGCTGAATTCGAAGTCCCGTGACAAGGCGGGGCTGGCCAACTCCTCCGGGCAGGTGGGGCGGAATCTCATGGACAGCGTCGGCACACGCCTCGGTGCACACATTCCCGCCATGGAAGACCTGCCGCCGATGAATGAGGATGGTGCTGGCGGACTGCACACCTATGTGCCGTGGTGGCTGGTGAATGACCACGCCAAGCTTGGCTTTGCCCGAGGCTACCACATCGAAATGGGCGGCGGGCGGCAGATGCCCGAAGCGAGGAGCTTTGGCTACCTAGACTCGACTTCGCCTGGTGTGTATGGCCGCAAACTTAAGGAAGAAGCACGCCGTTACTACGGCGCGCAGTTCGGTTTCTCCGGTCGCGGTGAGATGCTGCCGAACAAGGACTGCTACAGTGAGCTTGATCCCAATGTGGTGGATCAGTGGGGAATCCCGGTGCTGCGTTTCCACTGGAAATGGAGCGATCATGAGATCAAGCAGGCGGAGCACATGCAGCAGACCTTTGCGGCCATGATCGAAGGCATGGGCGGCAAGGCCAAGCCGCTCAGCGGAGCGGACGCCATCCAGCGCCCCGGCGAAATCATCCATGAAGTCGGCACCGCCCGCATGGGCGACAAGGCCGCTGAGAGCGTCACCAATCAATATTGCCAGACTTGGGACGTGAAGAATCTCTTCCTTATGGACGGCTCCGTCCTGCCCAGCAACCCCGACAAAAACCCCACTCTCACCATCCTTGCCCTCGCCTGGCGTTCCAGCGAATGGCTGATGGAAGAGATGAAACGGGGGAACATTTAACCGATCTGCGCCATGTCTGAGTCCTCTCCCATTTCCCGTCGCAACGCCCTCAAAGGCCTCCTTAGCGGTGCTGCCGGTGCTGCAGCCGTTCCGGCCCTTGCCGCGCCGAACCACACGGAGCCGGCTCCACCGGCGCATCCGTCGCGCTTTGTGTTTCACGACCCCGACTTCATGCAGCCGCTGAAGTTTCCATGGGAAAAGCTGCTGTCTGCTGAGGAGCTGGCCACCACGCAGGCCCTGGCAGATTTGATCCTGCCGAAGGATGAAACCTCTCCCGCCGCCTCGGAAGTGGGGGTTCCAGATTTTATCAATGAATGGGTCAGTGCCGATTACCCGGCGCATCAGGAGGACCGGGAAGTCATTCGTGGGGGCCTCGGATGGCTCAATACGGAGAGTTTTAAGCGCTTTTCGAAGCGTTTTGAGGAGTTGGGCGTCGATCAGCAGTCCCAGATCGCCGATGACATCTGCGATGCGGCCAAGGCCAAGCCGGAGCACCGCGTCGGGGCGGTCTTTTTCAAGCGCTTCCGCCAGCTCTGTGTCGGCGGTTATTACAGCCATAGTCAGACCTGGAAAAGCCTCGGCTACGTGGGCAATATCAGCATCGGCGGCCCCTATCCCGGGGTTTTGCCGGAGGTCATCGAGAAGCTGGGGCTGCAGGATATGGTTTGATGTCAAATTCGGGGCCAAAAAAGACTTCGTTTGGGAGCAAAAAATCCCTTTGCTCGCCTCTTCATCTTGCTAGTCTAAAAAGGTCATCATCGAGCACGTTTCCGGTAGCGGTTTCATGGACGGATTCAGTCGATGGTCAGCCTCTTCAAATCCTATGTCCGAACAGTCTCCTGAGCAGAATGCTGCTTTCAATACCGGTGTGGCCGAAAACCAGGCCTACGGTGCCGATCAAATCCAGAAACTCGAAGGCCTCGAAGCCGTCCGGCTGCGGCCTGGAATGTACATCGGCGACCCCGATGAACGCGGGCTGCACCACTGCGTGTTTGAAGTCGTGGACAACTCCATCGATGAGCATCTCGCCGGTCACTGCAAAAACGTCTGGATCTCCATCCACACGGACGGCTCCATCACCATTCAGGACGACGGACGTGGCATCCCGGTGGAAATGCACAAGGTGGCGAAGATCCCCACGGTGGAACTCGTGCTCACCAGCCTGCATGCCGGCGGTAAATTTGGCGACGGCGCGTATGAGTTCTCCGGCGGTCTGCATGGCGTGGGCGCCAAGTGTACGAACGCGCTGTCCGACTGGTTCAAGTGCGAAGTCTTCCGCGATGGCAAGATCTATGCCATCGGCTTTGAGCGTGGCAAAACGACGGAGCCGCTGACGGTTCTCGGTGACCTTGATGATCCGAAGACCACAGGGACGAAGATTTCCTTCTTCCCGGACGCCACGATCTTCACCGTCACCACAGCCTATAATTTTGATCGTCTGCTGGTGCGCCTGCGGGAACTCGCGTTCCTCAATCCCGGCATCAAAATCACCCTCACCGACGAGCGCGACGAACCGCAGCGTCAGGAAGTCCTTTTCTATCAGGAAGGGGTGAAGCAGTTCGTCCGCGAGATGGGTGCGGACAAGGACAAGATCCATCCTGAGCCCGTCGCACTCGCAGGTCGCCGCGAAGTGCCCATTGATGACAAGAAGAAGTTCATCCTCGTCGATTGCGTGCTGCAATGGAACAAGGGCCTGAATGAGCAGACGCTCTGCTTTGCCAATGCCATTCCGAATCCGGACGGTGGTGCGCACTACAGCGGCCTCAAAACAGCGCTGACCAAGGCGGTGAAGCAGTACATCAACGCCAACCCGAAGAGCTTCAAAGAAAAGCTGCCCGACATCGAAGGCGACGACTGCCGCGAAGGCATGATCTGCGTGCTGAGCGTCAAGCTCACCAATCCGCGCTTCAATTCCCAGACCAAGGTGAAGCTGGTGAACGGCGAAGTCGAAGGCGTGGTGAACTCCATCGTCTATGAAGGCCTGCTGCGCTTCTTTGATGAGAATCCCGACACGGCCATCGAGATCATCAAGAACATCATCATCGCCGCCAAGTCCCGCGAAGCTGCGCGCAAGGCCCGTGAAGCGATCCGCAAGGACGCCATGAGCAGCGGTGGCCTGCCGGGCAAGCTGGCGGACTGCTCCGAGCGCGATCCGGCGAAGACCGAGCTGTTCATTGTCGAAGGTGACTCCGCCGGTGGCTCTGCCAAGATGGGACGTAACCGCCACAATCAGGCGATCCTCCCGCTGCGTGGAAAACTCATTAACACGGAAAAGGCGCGCCTTGAGAAGGTGCTGCAGAACAAGGAAGTCCAGACCATGATCACCGCCATCGGCACCGGAATCGGTGGCGACAGCGAGGTGGAAGGCTCCTTCAACATCGAGAAGCTCCGCTACCACAAGATCGTCATCATGACCGATGCTGACGTCGATGGCAGCCACATCCGCACCCTGCTGCTGACCTTCTTCTTCCGCCAGATGCCGGAACTCGTGAAGCGCGGCCACATCTATGTCGCGCAGCCGCCCCTGTATCAGGTGACGCGTAAAAAGCGCGAGGAGTACGTGCAGAGCGACGCCGAGATGGACGCCATCCTGCTCGAACTCGGTTCCGGTGAAATCAGTCTCCGCAACATCGCCGACGGCAGCAAGCTGGCCGCCGACCGCCTCAAGGCGATCCTCGATCTGCTCGTGCCCGTGGCGAAATTTGCCGACATCATCCGCCGCCATGGCGCTGACTTTGAGCACTACCTCCAGGCGCGCGATGAAGCCACTGGCAACCTGCCGCATCACCTCGTGGTGATTCGTGAAGGCAACGAGGTCAAAATTCAATACTTCCACAGCAACGAGCAGCTGGCTGCCTTCGCCCGTGAGAACCATGACCTGCATCTCTTTGGCAACCCCGCCGCCGTTGAAGCCAATGGTAATGGCAACGGCGCTGCTGCCTTGCCGAAATCACACCGCCGCGCGCGTCTTATTGAGATCCACGAAGCTCACGGCATGAAGAAGCGCTTCCAGCAGCTCGACGAACTCGGCCTGCATGTGGATCATTTCAGCAGCCAGGACAAGCCGCTCTTCGAGGTCATCGAAGGCGATGGCGAGCATGCCAAGGTGCATCCCGTCTTCAGCATCCCCGGCATTCTCGCCAAGGTCATGGAGATCGGCAAACGCGGCATGGAAATCAAGCGCTTCAAAGGTCTGGGTGAAATGAACGCCAAACAGCTTTTCGAGACCACCATGGACCCGAACAAGCGCACCCTTCTTCAGATCAAGCTCGACGAAACCAACGCCCACGAAGCTGAACGCATTTTCACCATTCTGATGGGCGACGTGGTCGAGCCTCGGAAACACTTCATTGAAGAGAACGCCCTCAACGTTCGCAACCTCGACGTGTAGGAGCGGATCAAGAGAGCAAGTAGTTGTCAGGAATCGCCAAGAAGCTGGAATGGGCACGGTCGATCTACATGAACTAAAAGTCTATCAACTCGCGATGCGGGTTGGGGAGGACGTATGGTCTGTGACTGCCGGCTGGGATTTGTTCGCGAAGCAGACGGTCGGATTGCAGTGGATGCGCGCTGCCGATTCCATCGCTGTCAACATCTCCGAAGGAGCCGGACGCAGCTCAGCCCAGGAGATTGTCCAATTTTGCCACTATGCTCTGGGAGCTCTCCGTCAGACGCAAACGTGGCTGGAGAAGGCTGTGGCTCGAAGGCTCGTCATCGATTCCGTGGCCAGAGAACTCTCGCTAAAACTCGACACCCTGCGTCGTCAGCTCGACAACTACATCGAGACTTTCGAGCCCACTCATTCCAACTCCGTTCGCGACACCTCCCAAGACAGCTCCATCCACCTTCTGCCCCTGGAGGAGTTCTTTCACCCTCGCACTTCCGCCTGGCATAATTGACCTTTTGACGGCGCTCCGTCGCCAGCCCTGACCTTTCCCATCTCATGCAAGACCCCAACATTCGCCCCATCTCTGTCGCTGAAGAAGTGAAGAACTCCTTCCTCGACTATTCGATGTCCGTCATCATCGCCCGTGCGCTGCCGGATGTCCGTGATGGTCTGAAGCCCTCCCAGCGCCGCATCCTTTATGCGATGCATGAGCTGTCGCTGTATCCGCCGAAGAAGCACATGAAGTGTGCGAAGATCTGCGGTGACACCTCCGGTAACTACCATCCGCATGGTGAGGCGGTCATTTATCCGACACTCGTCCACATGGGACAGCCCTGGGCCATTCGTGAGCCGTTGATCGATCCGCAGGGGAACTTCGGTTCGGTGGAAGGCGACCCTCCGGCAGCCATGCGTTATACGGAAGCCCGCATGACGCATCTGGGCGGCACTTTGATGTCGGACATGGAGAAAGAGACCGTCGATTTCGTGCCCAACTACGATGAACGTCTCACTGAGCCGAGCGTGTTCCCGGCGGCGTTTCCGAATCTCATCGTCAATGGCGGCACCGGCATCGCCGTGGGCATGGCCACCAACATGCCACCGCACAATCTGGGTGAAGTCGTGGATGCGGTGTGTGCGCAGATCGATAATCCGTCGATCACCTGCACGGAGTTGCAGGCCTTCATCAAAGGCCCCGATTTCCCGACGGGCTGCGTCATCCTCGGCACCAACGGCATCCGTGACTACCTGGAAACCGGCCACGGCAGCGTGCGTACTCGTGGTCAGGCGGAGATCGTCGAAAACGGCAACCGCGAGCAGATCATCATCACCGAGATTCCGTTCAACGTGAACCGCGCCGAGCTGGTGAAACGGATCGCTGAACTCGCGAACGAAAAGGTCATCACCGAGATCAGCGGCGTGCGTGACGAGTCGGATGAAAACACCCGCGTCGTCATCGACCTCAAACGCGATGCGCGTGGCCAGATCGTTCTGAACAATCTCTACAAGCACACCGCGCTGGAGTCGAGCTTCTCGATCCACATGCTGGCCATCGATGGCGGCAAGCCGCGTGTGTTGAGCATGAAGGACGCAATTGCGTGCTACATTGAGCATCGCCGTGAGGTCATCATCCGCCGCACGCGCTTCCTGCTGAAGCAGGCCGAGTTTAAAGCGGAAAAACTCGAAGCCCAGCTCCTCGCTCTCGGTCACCTGGATGACTTCATCAAGATCATCCGCGACAGCAAGAACCGCGATGAAGCCCGCGAGCGTCTCAAGGCCTACAACTTCTCCATCAGCACCGCCGAGCAACTCGGCATCATGATTCGCGGCCAGGCCAGCATCGTGGGAGACAACTACATCTTCACCGACAAGCAGGTCGAAGACATCCTTGAGCTCCGCCTCTATCAGCTCGTCGGACTTGAGCGCGACAAGATCAAAGCGGACTACGATGACGTGCTCATCAGCATCCGCGACTTCATGGACATCCTGGCCCGTGAAGCCCGCGTGCTTCAGATCATCAAGGATGAGCTGCAGGCCATCCGCCTCAAGCACGCCACGCCGCGCCTTACACGCATCGAAGCCGCCGAGGGCGAGATCGAGAACATCGACCTCATCCCGAACGACCCGACCGTCGTCACCATGACACACATGGGCAGCATCAAGCGCACCTCGACGGCTGAGTACCGCGTGCAAAACCGTGGCGGCAAAGGCTTGAAAGGCATGGAGACCCGCGAGGCGCAGGGCGAGGAGGAGGCCACCGACTTCGTCGAGCATCTCTTCAGCGCGCATCTGCACGACTTCCTGCTCTTCTTCACGAACACCGGGCGCATGTACGTGGAGCGCGTGTATCAACTGCCCGAGGCTGCGCGCACGGGCAAAGGTCGCAGCATCAAAAACATGCTCAATCTGAAGCCTGCGCACACCGTGACGCGGACCAAGGATGGGAAAGAATACTCCGTGAGCTTTCCGGCGGAGAAGATCGCCGCTGTGCTCACCCTCGTGGCCCAGGGCCCCGAAGACGAGGCCATGTGGGCCGCAGACAAGTTCGTCGTCTTTGCCACCAAGGACGGCATCGTGAAAAAAACTGCCCTCGAAGAATTCAAAAACTACCGCAAGGATGGCATCGCTGCCATCAACCTCGATGAAGGCAACGACCTCGTGGATGTGGTGCTCACCGACGGCAACAAAGAAATCTGTCTCGTCACCCATGAAGGCATGTTCGCCCGCTTCCATGAGACCGGAGATCCGGCCTCACCAACCCTGCGCCCGATCGGCCGCAACACCGCCGGTGTGCGTGGCATCACGCTTGATGACGGCGACTTCCTCGTCAGCTGCCTGACCAATGAGCCCGACACCATGGTGCTGGTCGTGTCTGAGAATGGTCTCGGCAAGCGCACTGCTTTCGATGAGTACCGACTTCTCGCCAATCGTGGTGGCAAAGGCGTGACCACGATGAATGTCACGGAGAAGACCGGCAAGGTCGTCGCCGCCAAGGCAGTGCATGACAAGGACGAGCTCATGCTCATGACCACCAAGGGTCAGAGCGTGCGCATCCGCGTTTGTGATATCCGCGAAACCGGCCGCAACGCCCAGGGGGTCAAACTCATGGGTCTCAAAGAAGGCGAAACCATCCAGGACGTGGCCACTGTGGTTGCGGATGAGGCGGAGGCCGTGGTGGAAGCTGCTGCCAGCACCGAGGCTCCTGCGGCGGAATCTGCCCCCGAAGTGGAATCTGCCGGCGAAGCCCCCGCAGCGGAGTAATCAGGTCGCTTATTCAAGGAGCGGGACTTGGCAAGTCCCGGCTTGGGGTTGGGAAGGAAGGAAGCGTTTCTCTAATTTGTCCGGACGGACTTGGCAAGTCCGGCTCCTTGGGGCTTGGCATGCCCCCTTGACCAACTCCCACTTCCTCCCTGACCACGGCCTTTTAGAGTAAAAAGCTCTTCATAAGATTCGTTAGTGCCGCATGATTCGCCTGCCTGATATCTTCCTGATGTTCGTCTGCGCCACGCTGCACGCTGCATCTACGAAACCCAATTTTGTCCTCATCCTCGCGGATGACCTCGGCTACTCGGATCTCGGTTGCTATGGCAGTGAGATCGCGACGCCGAATCTGGACAAGCTGGCGGCGGGAGGTTTGCGATTCACGCAGTTCTACAACACCGCACGCTGCTGGCCCACGCGCAGTGTGCTCATGACGGGGCATTATGCTCAGCAGATTGGGATGGACCCGCCGTATGGCAAATTCCCCGCATGGGTGAGGACACTGCCACAGCGCCTCGCTCCGCTGGGGTATCGCAGCTACCACTCCGGCAAGTGGCATGTGGGCAATGCGCCGAAGGTCGTGGCAAACGGGGGCTTCACCCGCTCGTATTACGTGGCTCAGCAGGACAATCACTTTCATCCGAAGAAGCACGAGTTGGATGACAAGCCGCTGCCGGAGCCGGAAGGGCCGTGGTATTCAAGCATCGCGATTGCGGATCATGCGATCGACTTTCTCAAGGAACACGCACAGCAGCATGCGGGCACGCCGTTCTTCAGCTACGTGGCCTTCACGGCGCCGCACTTTCCGATTCAGGCACTGCCGGAGGACATTGCGAAATACAAAGAGACCTACACGCAAGGCTGGCCGAAGACACGGGCGGCGCGCTTCGAAAGGCAGAAGCAGTTGGGGCTTGTCGCGACGACTTTGTCCGATCCTGAGCCGCAGATCACCGCACCGAGCGGCAAGGAGAGCGATCTTGAAATCCTCGGGCCCGGTGAGACGCGGCATGCGGTGCCGTGGGAAAGTCTGACCACGGAGCAGAAGGAGTTTCAAGCCACGAAGGAGGCGATTCATGCGGCGATGATTGATCGCCTGGATCAGGAAGTGGGGCGCGTGCTGGCTCAGTTGAAAGCCATGAACGCCTACGAAGACACGCTCATCCTGTTTCTCTCCGACAATGGCGCGAGCGCGGAGATCATGGTGCGCGGACTCGGACATGACAAAGCCGCACCGATGGGGGCGGCGGCGTCTTATTTGTGCCTCGGGCCGGGTGGATGACGGTGTCCAATACGCCGTTCCGGCGTCACAAGATCTGGGTGCATGAAGGCGGCATCAGCACGCCGTTCATCGCCCACTGGCCGCAGGGAATCAGCGCAAAGGGCGAGCTGCGCCACACGCCCGGGCATGTCATTGACATAGTGCCGACGCTGCTCGCGCTGGCGGGGGATGCGAAACCTGTGATGCCAGAGAACGCGCCGCCGCTTCCAGGACGCAGTCTGGTGCCTGCATTTGCAAAGGATGAAACGATCAGCCGGGACTTCTTGTTCTGGCACCACTCAGGAAATCGTGCCCTGCGTGAAGGCGACTGGAAAATCGTCAGCGCCGCTGACCATGGCAATGCCTGGGAGCTCTACAACCTGTCAACGGATCGCGCTGAATCGAACAACCTCGCGGCAAAGGAACCGGAGCGCGTGAAGGCAATGGCCGAACGCTGGGAGAAACGGGAGAAGGAATACGTTGCCCAGGCGGGACCAAAACCGGAAGGCAAGGCAAAGAAGGGGAGGGCGGAATAGAAAAGCCGGGAACCCGCTATTCTTTGAATGGTACGTTTTGCTCCACCTTGCCCGTGCGCGGATCGGGTTCCAGATGATGGACCGGGATCACTCTGGAGCTGACGTTGGCGCAGCCGCCTTCAACCAGACATTGGCGAATGGAAGTTTCCAATCGAGACTGGATTTCATTTTTATCAGAGCCTGACTGGACGACGAAGCGGCACTCAATGGAGTCCGTGCTGGTTTGACGAAACTGATAGGAGGTCACTTCGGGTTGATGCTCCAGAACGGAGAGAAATTTGGTCCCGACAAAAATCGTTTTTTCAGGAACCCTGAAGGTGTAAGTCATGGCGCTGCGCCCGCTCAGTTCATGAATCACTTTGAACGGCCAGCCGGAAGGTTCCGGGCCAAATCGAATTCTGTCATCAATGCGGTAACGCAGCAGCGGCAGCGCTGTGTTAAACAGCGGGGTGATGAGGGCGTGATCTGAAAGCACTCCTTGCGGGGACTCCTGCTCGTTTTGATCCACCGCTTCAAAGACTGCGAGGTCTTCAAAAACGACCAAGGACTCCATGCCTGCCCATTGGCGGGCGATGCCAAGAGACTCACCACACCCGTAGCCATCCAGAGGATCAATGCCCCAGGCCTGTTTGCAAAGCAAACGAATGCCAGGTGTCAGGCAGTCGCCGCCGGTCGAGATGGCACCGCCAGGAGTGGGCAGTTCCAGTTTGAGGGTGCCATCGAGCTTGGCCTGTGCAAGACGTCCCATCAAGGATGCATAGCCGATGAGGAGGGTGGGCTTCATCTGGTGCAGTTGATCAATGATCTCCTGCCAGGGCGCGGTGACACTGATGGGTTGGTAGTCACAAAACAGGGAGCCAATCCATGGACGTGTTTGTAAAAGACTCGCTGAAACGGACGGGGCCGAAGAACAGATGAACGAGGCTGCGACCGGACGTTTGCCAAACAAGGATGGCTTTGGCGTCGAAGACTTCTTCGTCGTAGGAGCATTGCGAATGGCGTGTGCCGCATGATTCCAGTCCACCGAAGTGATCTCATGTGGAATGGCGATGGCAGCCCCTGAGGTGCCAGAGGTCATGCTTACCATCCAGCGGCCATTCAGCAGCTTGCCCCAGTTCTGCGGATTCTTCAGATGCTGCTCCAGCGCAGTCCACCGTAATCGTGGGTCGGGAACGATCTCGTCCCAGTTTTTGACCAAGGTGGCCTTGGTAAGGACGGGGATGTCAGAGAAGGCGCAGCGGTCAAGATCCAAACCCGCCAGCTGACGGCGGTAAAACGGACTGGTGGCAAAGGCCCGATGGGCCAGCGCACGCCAGCGCTTCTCCTGAAGTGCCAGCATGTCGGGACGACTCAGACTCTGAGCATGACGAATAGACCTGGACGCACGATAAAGATTCAAGAGCCTGAACATGGGGCTTGATGTGCACCAACTCTTGCTTGCCGCAAGAGCGAAACTTGAAGCTTTGCCATCAGCTGCTGCTCGCTCGGTTGACGCATGAGTTGGACCATGCCAATTTAGTATTCAACCAGTCTGTTTTACGTCTTCGAAAAGGAGGCCAGCCAAAGCGCCGGTTGTGTACCCTTTCGATTAACTGTTCAAGCACCATGGTCAGAGAAATTGAGTTCAACTCCCATCGAGAGATTATCGAGTCCTTCAGACGCGCATCCTACGGCGCGTCCATCACCCATGTGCTGGATGAGTTTGATGAGCAGGCGCATCATTTCGCTTTGTTTGACAAAAAGGACAAAGTCCTGGGGGTCACGCGGATACTGCGCAGTGATGAGGTGAAGCAGTTCGAAATGATGCGTGAATCTCAGTTGAAGGATCTGGTGCTGCCGCCGGCCAAGCTGAGCCTGGAGCTTTCACGCGCATGCACCATCAAAGGAAGCGCAGGGATTCATCTCCTGAGTTTGTGCATGGGGATCAATGAGTATGCTGTCAAAAATGAGGCCGAGTATCTGATCACCAAAACGGGCAAGCATCTGTTGTCCTTGTACCAGCATTTTGGCTTCACCACGTTCGGTCCGCCGTTTGTCTCTGACTTCTTTGAGGATAAACGCCCGATTTATCCGATCATGTACCGCTGGACAGTCGTCAAAAGGGAGGAGCCGGAGGAAGAGGTGCTCGTGTGGTAACACCACATTTTGAGCATGCGTTATTTGATGCCGCCAATCTTGCAGCCCTGTGCCTCAGGCTGCGGAGCTGGCACAGGCTTACCGCTAAGGATGGCATCCAGTGCATCACGCAGGTCCTTGGTGGTGGCGGCGCGCTGGCGCTTGGTGGGGCCGAGGTAGAGGTCGTTGATGCGGCCCTTGTAAAGCGTGTCGGACTTGGGAGACAGGACGACGACCTCTGGCGTGATCCTTGCATGTACCTGCTTTGCGAGTGACTGCTCCTTGTCGAGCAGCACGGTGGCCTTCACCTCGGAGAGGATGGCATGCTCCATCGCCACTTCATTCGTGATCTCCGGATCGGAGTGCACGAGGTAAACCACGACGCGGTCGCTGTAATCGGCGGTGACCTGGTTGATCTCCTTCATGAACGACTTGGTGGTCGAGCAGAACGGCGAGACGAAGAAGAGCACGACGGCTTTCTTGTCACCCGCAGCGGCAGGATCGTAGCTCTTGCCGTCGGTGGCCGGGAGTTCGATTGCGGAGGCGATGCTGGTGAAAATCAGCAGCGCGCAAAGCAGGTGTTTCATGGCCTTATTGAAGTTGGGCCACGGCAGCATCGAGCGACGCTGCATCTTTGATGCTGATGACCTTCACGGTTTTGTCGATCTTGCCCATGAGTCCGGCGAGGGTGGTGTCAGGGCCGAGTTCGATGAAGGTGGTGTGACCTGCGGCGATGAGGTGCTGCATGCTCTCTACCCAGCGGACGCTGCCGGTGACCTGGCTGGTGAGCGTGGCGCGGATTTCCTCGGGGGTGGAAACTGGGCGAGCTTCGAAGTTGCAGACGACGGGAACCTTCGGGCTTTGAATGGAAGCAGCGGCGAGTGCCACGGCGAGTTTGTCCTGCGCGGACTTCATCAGGCGGCTGTGGTAAGCTCCGGCGACGGGCAGGGGAATGGCACGCTTGATGCCTTTGTCCTTCGACTTAGCCGCAGCGTCGGTGATGCCTTCGGCGCTGCCGCTGAGGACGATCTGGCCGGGGGCGTTGAGATTGGCGACATCCACATCGCACTCCTTGGCGAGTTCGCGAATGGCGGATTCCTCACCACCGAGCAGGGCGAGCATGGCCCCTTTGGTGTTTTCGCAGGCTTCTTCCATGAAGCTGCCGCGTTGGAAGACGAGGTTGAGGCCGGTGGCGAAGTCGAAGGTGCCGGCGGCGGCGTGTGCGGTGAATTCGCCGAGGGAGAGACCTGCGGTGGCGGTGATGTTGAGCGCGGGGACTTTGCTCTTCAGCACTTCGAGGATGGCCAGGCCGTGGGCGTAGAGGGCAGGCTGGCAGCGGGAAGTCTTCGTCAGTTCCTCCATCGGGCCTTCAAACATGATGTTCGAAAGCGAGTAGCCAAGGGTGGCATCGGCCTGGTCAAAGAGGGCGCGGACGGTGGGATAGCTTTCGGCAAGATCTTTGCCCATGCCGACTTTTTGGGCGCCTTGACCGGCGAAGAGGAGGACTGCGTTCATTCTAGGATGCTGGATACGGGAGACTGGTTGTTAAATGAGGGAAGGGGATCACTGAGCACGGTCAGTGGGGCCGGTCAAGAGTTCGCGAATGGCTGGGCTCTGGGCAATGACCGCCGCCGTCAGGAGTTCGGTGCCGCGCTGCATGGCTTCAGCCAGCGGCATTTCCCTGGGTTTGATGGCGCAGAGGAGGTCGAAGCGGGTGCGGAGCTGGTCTTCGGCCTCGATGGCTCCAGCAAAGGCGGCCACAGGTTTGCCGAGCTCGCGGGCCATGTCGGCGACGCCCATGGGGCCTTTGCCGTGGAGTGTCTGGGCATCCAGCCGGCCTTCACCGGTGATGACGAGGTCGGCGGCGGCCACACGTTTACGAAGATGGACGAGATCGGCGATCAAATCGAAGCCGCTGGTGAGTTTGGCTCCGAAGAAAGCCATGAGGCCAAAGCCGAGGCCACCGGCGGCTCCTGCGCCGGGAACATCGCGGTGATCGACACCGAGATCTCGTTTCGCGATATCCGCGAGTTTCAGCAGACGATTTTCAAAGAACTCAAAGTCCGCCACACCCTTCTGCATTCCGTAGACCTGCGTGCAGCCATGGGGGCCGAGCAGGGGATTATTCACGTCACAGGCGACCAGGATTTCGGGAAACTCCCCCTCCGGCGGCTCGATCCTGGCCAGCCGGTCCATGTTGGCGATGATGGGCTCCAGTGGTGAACCGGAAGCATCCAGAAAGCGAAACCCCAGCGCTGCCGCCATGCCAATCCCTGCGTCATTCGTGGCACTGCCGCCTATGCCGATGACGATGCGCTGCACGCCGCGTTCCATGGCATCCTGCAGCATCAAACCCGTACCGTGCGTGCTGGCTATGGCCGGATTCAGCGGCAGATCACTGACCATGGCGAGGCCGGACGCAGCGCTCATTTCCATGATGGCTTCCAGCTGCTCTGCGGTGGGGACAAGACCATAGCGGGCGGTGACCGGCCGGTTTTGGGCGTCAAAAGTAGCGGTCTCACACCACTCGCCATTCAGTGCGGTGACGACCGCCTCAACGGTGCCTTCCCCCCCGTCAGCTATCGGGCAGAGGTCGCAGACAGCTTCTGGTAAAGTCTGGTTCAGAGCCGAGGCGATGGCCTGAGCAGCCTCGGTGGCCGGGATGGAGCCTTTGAACTTGTCGATGGCGATGAGAATGCGCATGGGCCGCGTATGATGCCAAGCCCCGGCGGGCTGCCAAGCGATCAAGAAGAGAATGGTGCTGCGTCATCAAGCCGTCTCAGTGGTGCATGATACGTGGGGAGGCTGCTTTTGAACCCATTGACCGCAAAAGGGCTTTTATTTCATGCTGAATTGTTGACCATGAGCACCTTTGACCGCCCCGGACCGCATGTCAGGGAATTGTAAAAAACCTTGAATTCGCCTTGATTTAACAACGTAATTATTATTAATTTTATAGTAATTATGTCAATCGCCACCCTGGCAGAGATCAGCTCACCTCTGATCGCATCCAGCACAGACCGCTCCGTAAGGAATGGTTTAGATAAAATTGTGCCTCCACCCAACCGTTTCGAGAAGGAACAGATGGAGCTTAATCTGCGCAATGCGAGGATGGGGGCCTGGTTTGTGATGATCCTCGTTCCTTTGTGCAGCTTCCTCGACTGGATGGCCTATCCTGCTGATTACTGGCAGTTTCTGGTGCTGCGTCTGGCCTGTTCGGCGAGTTGCGTGCCGTTGCTGCTGGCATTGAACGGATCGCTTGGGCGGAAATACTGCCGCGCCTATCCGATCATCCTGCCTCTGCTGCCAGCGCTGATGATCTGCTTCATGATCTACCTCAGCGGCGATCCCGGCTCCGGCTACTACGCGGGCTTGTTGCTGTGCATCGTATCGACGGCGTTTGTGTTCCATTGGACGTTCCGTGAGATCGGCATCACGCTTGGTCTGGTGGTGATCGCCTACTTTGCTGCGACGCTGCCCAATCTCTTCACGACGAACGAACCTCGTGCGCTGGGGATTTTCGTGAACAACACCGGTTTCCTTCTGCTGCACTGCGTGGTGCTTTATGTCGGCAGCCGCCAGCATCATGCGATCCGCGTGCGGGAATTCGCCAACCGCTGCAAGGTGGAGGATCAGCGTGAAGAGCTGGCCGCACGAAATGAGGAACTCACAGCCACTCTGAAGCGTCTGCGCGAAACGGAAGCCCAGCTTGATCAGAGTGAAAAGCTGGCCTCCATCGGCCGGCTCAGCGCCGGGATCGTGCACGAGATCAACAACCCGCTGAACTACGTGAAGTCAGCGATCTATCTGCTCAAGAAGAAGGGCAAGGTGCTGCCACCTGATATTGCCGAGACTTTCACCAGCATTGCCGAAGACATTGGTGAAGGCATCGACCGCGTGGCTGCCATCGTGTCGGATCTGCGCACCTTTGCGCATCCGGAAAATCGTGGCTCCAGACCGGTGAATTTGCAGGAGACCGCACGCAAGGCGCTGCGCCTGCTGGCCAAGGAGATCGGTGACCGCGGAGTGACGCTGGTGGACGAGATCCCGGCGGACGTCATTGCACAGGGGGACGAGAACTACCTCATTCAGATTTTGCTCAATCTGGTGCAGAACAGCCTGGATGCCCTGGCTGGCCGGCCCTCGCCCACCATCTGGCTCAAAGCCTGCGAAACCGCGAACGGCGTGGATTTCATTGTGCGGGACAACGGCTCGGGCATTCCAAAGGAAAACCTCTCGAAGATCTTTGATCCCTTCTTCACCACCAAGCAGGTGGGGCAGGGCATGGGCCTGGGCCTGAGCATCTGCTTCCGCATGATCCAGCAGATGGAAGGCGAAGTGAAGATCGACACTGCGGCGGGCAGCCATACGCAGTTCACCCTGAGCCTGAAAAAACCTGCGACCACCTGATACTGATGCCGAGCACGCTGCTATCGCCTTATCACATTCTCTACGTCGATGACGAGGAGAAGGCGTTGCATTACTTCAAAGAGATCTTTGGGGATGAGTACACGATCCACGTCGCCAACAACGCGATGGACGGCTACCGCATCCTGCAAAATTACGGTCCGCAGATCGGCCTGCTGCTCACGGATCAGCGCATGCCGGGGCCCAGCGGCATTGAGTTGATGGAGCATGCACGCAAGCTCAATCCCAACTTGGTGCGCATTCTCGTCACGGCCTATACAGATTATCAGGCGGCGGTGGACGCGGTGAACTCCGGGCGCTGCTTCCGCTATTTGCACAAGCCCTGGGATCCGGATGAACTGAGCGTGGTGATCAAGCACGCGCTGGACTACTACCATGCGCTCATCGAGCGCGAGCGCCTGCTGGTGGAAAAGGCGGAAAGCGTGCGCAACATGCTCTCCGCAGACAAAGTTTCTGGACTCGGTATCCTCGCGGAAGGTCTCAATCATCACCTGCGCAATGCGCTCACGGTCGTGCGCGCATTCATTGATCTGGCACCGATGAAACTGATGGAGGAGATCGGCGGCGCCCATCCGCGTGATCCCTCATTTTGGATCGATGTGCAGAACCAGGCGCAGTCGCAGCTCGAACGCATTCAGTCCATGCTGGCCCGTCTGGCCGAGGCTTCTCACTCCAAACGGCTGGACCGCACGGACCAATGCCATCTCAGCAGTGTCATCAACGAGATGCTCGACTTGTTTTCCGCGCAGATGAAGGAGAAGAACCTGAAAATCGAAGTCTCGATTGATCCAAGTCTGCCGCCGGTTCTGGTCCATGGTGCACGCTTCCGCCAGATGTGGCGTTTGATTTTCATGGAGGAGCTCACGCACCTCAGTCCCGGTGACAGCATTCACATCAGCGCGAAAGTTCGTCAGGATGCGAGAGGGCAGTCGCATCTGGTGATGTATGTGCGTGACACCGGTGTCTGGGAAGGCGGGGACAAGCCGGTGAATCTGTTTGACCCCTTCTACACTCGCAGCCGCAAGCCGGATGATTTTGGCGTGAACATGATGGCCTGCTACGTCACGATGCATCTGCATGGCGGCACCGCCGAGGCCCGCCATCTGGAGCCGCGTGGCCTGGAACTCGAATTCAGCCTGCCGGTCGAAACCACCTTGGAGCCCAAGAAGGAAGAAGATTTTTTCCGTACCCTGCTCAACCACGAGCAGCGCTGGAAGATGCGTGACGAGATGGTGGCGGCGTAAGAGAGAGGATCAAGGGGCGGCACTTGCCAAGTGCCGCGTATGGGCTCGAAACAATCTTTTCGAACGGGACTTGGCAAGTCCCGCTCCTTGTTAGACACGCGTGCTCACCCCAGCTTCCAGCCATCACGCGGTACACGACTCAGGAAGCGATTCGCCGCCTCATTGTTCGTGATGCGCATGGCTTTGGCGTCCCAGAGGATTTTACCACCCGCGCGGTGCGCCACGTTGCCGAGGTGATTGGCTTCCGTCAGCGGACCTGCATAGCTGAAGGGGCTGCCGGTCGGCGTGCCGTTGCGGATGGCGGCGAGGAATTCGGCATGCTGGCCCGGTGAGTCGGCGATGAAGGGCTTGGGCGCCTGGAAGTCTTTGAACGTGGCTTCGGGGAGAAGGACATGCTTGCCGTAGTCGGAGAGCAGCATGCCTTTGTCGCCAATGAAGAGCACCCCGCTGCCCCACTTGCTGATGAAGGGATCGTTCTTCCACACGTCCGGTTTGTCCGCACCCTGGTGCCAGTGGATCTTGCAGGCGGGCATGTCGCCACGCGGGCCATACTCATACACTGCGTGCATGGAAGCCGGGGCGATTTCTGGATGCGGTGGCGGGCCAAAGGCTTCGATGCTCAGCGGGGCATCGAGTTTCAGCGCCCAAAAGGGGAGGTCGTTCCAATGGCTGCCGAGATCGGACATGGTGCCATTGCCAAAGTCCCACCAGCGGTACCATTTGGGACCGGGGAAATAAACGCTGTTGTAAGGACGCATCGGCGCTGGGCCGATCCACAGATCCCAGTCAAGATACGGCGGCGGTGTTTCACTCACCGTGGGGCGCTCCGTGACGTAAACGATGTCTCCGTTTTTCTTCGCGTCTTCCTCGCTCTGCAGTCCCCAGGCACGTGAGACACACACATGGGCCTCGGTGACTTTGCCGATCGCACCGCTTTGAATCAGTTCGACCACGCGGCGGTAGTTTGGCATGCCGTGAATCTGTGTGCCCATCTGCGTGACGACACCGGCTTTGGCAGCAACTTCCGTGATGAAACGTGCTTCACCGACGTTGTGGGACAGCGGCTTCTCACAATACACATGCTTCTTCATCAGCAGCGCAGGCAGGGTGGCATAGGCATGCGTGTGCTCGGTGGTGCTGATGACGACGGCATCAATCTCGCCAGCACTGACGGAATCGTACAGCTTGCGGAAGTCGCGGAACTTCTGCGCCTTGGGAAAGGCCACGCCTGCGCGGTCAAGGTTCTCGCCATTCACATCGCAAATGGCGACGACGTTTTCACGCGGCTCGATGGCGGGAGGCGGCTGCGCACCCGCGTCCGGCTTGGCGGCATTTTTACCCCGGGGTGGCGTGTACAGCGCGACACCGGTGAGTTCTTTGATATTCGACGCACCGCGTCCGCCTACGCCGATGAAGACGAGGTTCAGCTTTTCGTTCGGCGAACGTGAGCTAACAATGGCGGGAAATCCCAGAGCCGCAGCGGCGGTGGCGCTGCGGGCAAGGAACTGACGACGGGACGAGACAGGTTGGCTGGCACTCATGGTTGTGGCATTACAACGCTCGTCGCAGGCGAAGTTTCAGAGGAAACGTCAAGAAGCACAAAGTGCCCGCACTTCTCCAAATCACTTCGCTTTCTTTTTCCCCGCTCCCGGCTTCCTTGGCTCATTGAGCGGCTTGTCGGGATCGTACTTCGGGTTTTTTTCAGGAATCTGGGCGCCGGTGTCTTTGAGCCAGGCCATGAGTTTGTCGCGCAGTTGCAGCGCGCGCACGGAGTCAAACGGGGCGCGATTGTCCACTTCACCGGCGTCGAGTTTCAGGTTGTAGAGTTCGACGTGGTTGTCCTCATGGAAGTAGATGAGCTTCCAGTCGCCTTCGCGGATGGCGCTGTAAGGCGTGGCGCTGCCAGGATGGTAGTGCGGGTAGTGCCAGTAGATGGCCTCGCGGGCGAGGGTGTCCGTGCCGCCGAGCAGTGGCAGCAGAGACTCTCCATCAACGACCTGATCCTTCGCGAGCGCTGTCTGCGTGGCGGCCAGCAGCGTGGGCACGTGGTCATAGGTGATCACGGGTACATCGCAGGTGCTGCCGGGTTTCACCAGACCGGGCCAGGAGACGATGAGAGGAATGTGGACGCCGCCTTCATACGCGCTGCCTTTGCCAAGACGAGCCGGGCTGTTGTCCGTGGGGCCGCGTGACCAGCCGTTGGCGTTGACGGTTCCGCTGAGGCCGCCGTTGTCACTGGTGAAGATGAAGATCGTGTTTTCGGCAAGCTTCAGTTCATTCAGTTTGGCGCGCAGTTTGCCCACGCTGTCGTCGATGCTCTCGACCAGCGCGGCGTACACAGGGTTGCTGTGGCCACCGGCTGCTTTTTTGGCCTGATACTTCGCGATGACTTCCGGCTTGCCCATGATGGGCGTGTGAACGCCGTAATGTGGGAGATAGATGAAGAAGGGTTTCTCCTTGTTCTTGTCGATGAACTTCACGGCTTCATCAGTGAGGCGGTCGCTCAGGAATTCATCCTTGGGACCATCAGGCAGCGTGGCGATTTTGTAAGGCGAGAAGTAGCTGGGCGGTGAGCCGATATGCATGCCGCCGATGTTCACATCAAAGCCATGCTTGGTCGGATAAGAATCTTCCTCGCCGAGATGCCATTTGCCAATGCTTGCCGTGGCGTAGCCCTTCGTCTTGAGGCGCTCTGCGATGGTCTCCTCCTCCAGTGGCAGTTGCATCGTCCAATTGGGAATGAGCAGACGTCCATTGCTCGGCACATGGCCTGCGATCCAGTCGGTGATGTGCAAGCGAGCAGGTGATTTGCCCGTCAGCATGGCCGCGCGTGTGGGCGAGCACACGGTGCAGGCCGAATAGGCCTGCGTAAAGCGCATGCCGTCCTTCGCAAGCTGGTCAATGTGCGGCGTCTCGTAATACTTGGAGCCGTAGCATCCGAGATCCGTCCAGCCCATGTCATCAATGAGCATGACGATGATGTTGGGAGGCGCTCCCGCTGGCAGCGTCGGCACCACAGGGACTTTCACCGGAGCGGGTTGGATGGGGGCCAAAGGGGCAGGCGGGGGCGTTTCTGCGGCAGTGGCTGCGGGGACTCCTGGCGCGGGAGTCGCTGGTGCGGCAGGAACCGAATTAGCACCAGGCGCAGCCGGAGTTTCTGGCACCGCTGGCGTTGGATTGACCGGAGTAGTTTGGGCGGTCACAAGACCGGCAAAGCAAAGAAAGGAGGCGAGAAAACGGCGCATGAAATATCGGCTGGGAATGAAATGAGACGCTGTCTCATTTGGCTGGTTTTACAAGGGTTTAAATTGGCGTCAGCGAATTTTCGCATCCGGCAGCGCACTCTTCACGCCTTCGTCGACGGGCATCGTGTCAGTCTTGGAATCGAGGCCGGTGGCGAGCATCAGCTTGGCGAGTTCGGCCTGAAGTTCCTCGATCTTGCCGACCATTTCCGGTTTGCCGATGAGGTTCTTCGTTTCACCGGGATCATTTTTCAGATCATACAGCTCGGCCATGTGCTTGTCGGTTGTGCCGTCGCCATGTGGGTAGTGAATGAACTTCCAGTCGTCGGTGCGAACGGCGCGGACATTCGGCGTGTAGGGAAACTGCTTCTCGTAGTTGTAGTGGTAGAACCAGCTCTTGCGCCAGTCGGGATCGCCGCTTTGCACCAGCTTCACAAAGGATTTGCCGTGAATGTTTGCCATGGGCGGCGCTCCGCAGAGTGCGAGCAGGCTGGGCGCCACATCAACGGTGAGCACCTGCTGTGGGATGACTTTGGACTCTTTCGTGAGCTGCGGCGCACGCATGATCAACGGGATGCGCAGGCTGGCCTCATGCGCGGTGCGCTTGTCCACCATGCCGTTTTCACCTTCGAGCAGGCCGTTGTCTCCCATGAAGACGATGATCGTATTGTCGAGCTGCTTGGTCTCTTCCAGCCAGGCGCGCACGCGGGCGATGCTGTCGTCCACGCTCAAGATGGTGCCCCAGTAGCCATGCACCATGTTTTCGAAATCTTTGACGGCTGCGGGGCTGTCATCGGGGAACTTTTTCCGCCACTCAAACAGCGGGCCGTAGATGCCATGCCAGGTATAGAGGCGCTGTTTGATCCACTCGGGCTTGTCATCCAGCATGAAGGCCGTGGCCGGGTAGGGGACGCGCACGTCATCGAAGCTGTGCTCATACTTCGTCTCCGGTGTGTAGAAGCTGTGCGGGGCCTTGTGGCCGATGCAGGCGCACCAGGGTTTGTCGGCGCTCTGCTGCTTCAGCCAGTCCATGGCGAGGTCCGTGACGACGTTGGTGTAGTAGCCTTTGATGACTTCACGTTTGCCGTTGAGGTTCCACTCGGTGTCGTAGTATTTGCCCTGGCCTTTGTGCGTCACGAAAGTGTCGTAACCCGGACGCGGATCATCATTCTCCTCGCCCATGTGGTATTTGCCAAAGTAGGCGGTGGCGTAGCCCGCATCATGCAGCACAGAGGGGAAACTGCGCAGCGTGGCGGGGTATTCGGTGAAGTTGTTCGTCACGCCATGGGCATGCGCGTACAGGCCACTCAGGATGGAGCCACGGCTCGGCGAGCACAGCGAGGTGGTGCAGAACGTGTTGGCAAAGCGCACGCCTTCATTCGCGAGGCGGTCGATGTTCGGTGTCTTCACATGCCTGGAGCCATAGCAGCCGAGGGCATCCGGGCGCAGGTCATCGCAGAGGATGAACAGCACATTCGGCTGTGCTGCGAAGGATGAGTGCAGCAGGACAAAAGATGTAAACAGTAGGGCAAGGATTCGGATCATGGTCGAAGTTCTGCCAACGAAGGAATGCAGGCGTCTCTGTCAAAAAGGAAAGGCTGCGCTGCGGGTGACGTTTTTCTTCATGCCATGACCAACCGCCGCTCCTTCCTGAAACAGTCCGCCGCCGCTTCCACCGGCGTGTTCTACATCGCCAAAACCTCCTGGGCCCAGAAGAGTCCGGGGGACACCGTCAACGTGGCCGTCATCGGCTTCGGAGGGCGTGGTGGCTCGCACATCAGCGGATATAACAAGCTCAACAAAGATGGCGACGGAGTGCGCGTCGCCGCCCTGTGTGACGTGGACAGCAAGACCCTCGACAAAGGGCTGCAGTCCTACGACAAGGAAAAAATCAAAGTCACCGGCTACTCTGATCTGCGCAAACTTCTGGAGAACAAGGACATCGACGCCGTGAGCATCGCCACGCCCAACCACTGGCACGCACTGGCCACGATCTGGGCCGTGCAGGCAGGCAAGGATGTGTATGTCGAAAAGCCAGTGTCACACTGCGTGTGGGAAGGCCGGCAGATGGTCAAGGCCGCGCGCAAGTACGGCAAGATCGTGCAGACCGGCACGCAGTCGCGCTCCAGCCGCAAAGGGCTCGCTGAAGGAGTGAAGTACGTGCAGGAAGGCAATCTCGGAAAGATCCTGCTCTCACGCGGCCTGTGCTATAAGCGCCGCCCCAGCATCGGCAAGACCGAAGGCCCGCAGACGGTTCCAGAATCCATCGACTACGATCTCTGGTGCGGCCCCGGCCCGAAAGGCCCGCTCATGCGCGCGAAGCTGAAGTACGACTGGCACTGGACCTGGGACTACGGCAACGGTGACCTCGGCAACCAGGGCATCCACCAGATGGACATCGCCCGCTGGTTCCTCGGCGAGATGGAACTTTCCCCCAGCGTGTGGAGCGTGGGCGGCCGTCTCGGATATGAAGATGACGGCGAAACCGCCAACACGCAGATCATTTACCACGGCTATGAAAAGGCCCCGCTCATCTTTGAAGTGCGCGGCCTGCCGGACGCGAAGGACGGCAAGAACATGGACAAGCTCATGCAGACCACCAAGGGCGTGAAGTTTCAGCCCCTTGCCGGCAAGGATGGCAAGGAAGGTGTCACAGGTGCTGGCGTCGGTGTCATCATCGAGTGCGAAGGCGGAACCATCGTGGTGCCGAATTACTCGGGCTGCGTGGTCTTCGACAAGGAAGGCAAGGAGGTGAAGAAGTTCGAAGGCAGCGAAGACCACTTCAAAAACTTCATCAATGCCTGCCGCAGCCGTCGGGTGGACGATTTGAATGCCGACATCCTCGAAGGCCATCTCTCCAGCGCCCTCTGCCACACCGCCAATATCAGCCATCGTCTCGGCCAGAAAGAGAAGCCTGAAGCAATCATGGAAAAGATCAAAGGCGACACCTTCGCCTCCGAAAGCTTCGGGCGTATGCAGGAGCACCTGGGGAAAAACGAGGTCGATATCACCAAAGACCTCCTCACCCTCGGCCCTGTGCTCAAGATGGACGGCAAGACCGAGCGCTTCATCGATCAAGACGCCGCCAACGCCATGCTCAAGGACAAATACCGCGCGCCGTTTGTCGTGCCGGATGAAGTGTGACGCATGAGTACGATGGACACTCCTGTCCGTCGATCAGCGCTTGCGCAAAAAATGTCAGCCTCCCGCTCACCAAGGTGCGGGTGAACTGACACGCTCACACCCCGCCCATCATCTCCCCATACGAGAAGTCACAGACGTGCATGCGCACGCGTACCTGCGCGCCTTCCGCCAGAGGAAAATCCGGCAGCTCTTTCTGGATGGTGCCAAAGATCTCTTTCCCATTCGGCAGCAAGGCGTGGCAGGTGCGCGGACTGATGACACGACGAATCGTGGCGGTGGTTTCAACTCGGGTGATAATATCCATCACTTGGTCACGGGAATGGCACGGCGTGCCGGAGGTTCATTATTGCTGACAGGAGCCTTGCGATTCCAGTCGATCTTGGCGGATTGAAACAAGGTGCGTGTCGTGATGAGATCCACTGCGCGCTGCAGCACGGTGTCGGAGGGCTTCGGCGCATCCTCAGGCAGGGCCTTGCCGGCGGATCGCCTCAGGTAGGAGTCGAGTTCGGGGTTGGTGTTGGCCACGAGTGCAGCTTCGTTGAAGCGCGCGCGCGGCTTGTCGATGATGGAGCTTTTGACGTCCTTGGCATCGGTGGCGCTAAACACCTGCCGCTTCAAGGTGGTCGGCATGGAGATGGCGAAATCTGGCTGGAGGCCCTTTTTGAACACCGAGCTGTCGTCCGTCAGCAGCACCTCGGCGCGGGCAAAGCGCAGGGACCACTCCGCATCCACCGGCACCGTTTCATAGCGCACGGCCCCGCCGCGTGTCGGGGCGCCGATCAAGAGCGCCTGCTTCCGCTGACGCAGCACCGCGGCGATGGTTTCACCCAGATTGTTGGTCTCATCATCCACGAGGACAAGAAACTGCTGCGACCACACCGGCTCGCGCATGTTGGTTTCGACTTCGGAGGCCGCCTGCCCCATCTGCTTCATTTTGAAGAGCACTTCTCCTTTGGGCACAAACAGGCTCAGCATGTCCGCCGCGTCATTGAAGTTTCCCGGCGGAGCCGGACTGCGCAGATCCAGGATGAGATGGCTCACCTTTTTAGCCACAAAATCTTGAAGATGCTTTTCCAGTTCCTTCGTTTCACTCGGCGTGAATTCACGGGGACGCAGGTAGCCAGTCTGCGGCGTCAGCAGTTCGGCCTGCACGCCGGTGAGCGCGCCGGATTTGGCCTCGCTGGTGCGGGGGACCAGTTCCGCACCGAAATCAAGACGCTGCAGCAAACCCGAAAGGGCAGCACGGTTCAGCACATCAAAGGTGAGATCGCTGCTGCGGATGTATTCCTTCTGCAGAATCCGAAACGCCGTCTGGATGCCTGCCTGGCTGACGTCCTTCGGCTCCGGGCCGCTGGCGGCGAACACGGAGGAGGTGAAGGTCAAAAGGATGGCGAGTCGTCTCATGCGTCGGTCTGCTGGAGATGATTGAGAGCATGTACGGGCCCTGCGCCAGCACTTTGCCACACGAAATGCTGGGCGATGGCGCGGCTGACGAACTCCTTGGCCGAGGCGACAGCTTCATTCAACCCCATTTCCTGCGCCAGGCAGGTGGCGATGGCGGCGGAAAACGTGCAGCCAGTACCATGCGTACGCACCCCCGGTGTGCGCGGCGCGGTGTGCCAGAAGAGTTCTCCGTCCAGACAGAGGACATCAGCGGCATCCCCCTTCAGGTGCCCGCCTTTCACCAGCACAGCGGCATCAAAACGGGCGCTCAGTTCGCGGGCACAGTCCTCCATGGCTTCGAGGTCTGGAACCTCCCGATCCCATAGCACGCGGGCCTCGTCCAGATTCGGCGTGATCAGAGAGGCCAGCGGCAGCAGTTCGTCGATCAAGGTCCGCACGGCGGCGTCTTCCAGCAGCTTGCCTCCGCTGGTGGCGATCATGACCGGGTCCACCACGAGGGGGATGCGCCCATGGCCGAGCTGCAGCCAGGTTTCTGCCACCGCATGCACCTGATCCCGACCACCCAGCATGCCGGTCTTCGCAGCGGCAATGGGAAAGCCGCCAAACAGCACTCGCACCTGATCGGCAATGAAGTCCGCATCCAGCAGGCGCACCTGCGAAACGAGGCCCGGAGTCTCTGACACCACGCTCGTCAGCGCATTCAAGCCGTAGCCCCCGAGGGCTGAAATCGCCTTCAAATCCGCCTGCACACCCGCCCCGCATGAAGAATCTGAACCTGCGATGGTGAGAACGACGGGAGGGGAGGAGGGCATGGTGGCGGTTGGCTGGATGGTACGAGTCCGGCTGCTTTTTGCAAACCCCGGCTTGTGGCATCCTGCGTATGGACTAAACTCATCCCATGAATTTCGATCCGTTGCCAGGACTCACGGTCACGGTGGACAGCATCGCCTACGATCCCACACGGCCTGCTCCGCCGGACCGGCCGCACCCGTTTGTGTATCATCTCTCGATCCACAACGACTCGCCCGACATTGTGCGCATTTTTGGCCGCAAATGGATCGTGCGTGATACCGATGGCGACACCATGGTCGTCGAAGGCGACGGCGTCGTAGGCCAGTTCCCCAATCTCTCGCCGGGGGAAACCTTCAGCTACAATTCCTACCACGTCATCAAGACCGAAAGCACGGCTACGGGATCGTTCTTTGGAACGACGCCGGATGGCCGGCGCGTCTGCACCAAGATTCCGCCCATCGAGATGCATCCGCCGCTGATGGGATAGGCACAAGGAGTGGCACTTGCAAAGTGCCGTGGAGAGCGCAGGCAAACCGGCACCCTCAATGCCACAACACTCCGCTAAGGAGCTTGAAGAACATTGTTTTCAAGCCGGGACTTGGCAAGTCCCGCTCCTTGGGGGCGCCTCAGTCCTTCTCACACACAATCCGAAACCCGACGCTGTCGAGGTGAACGTTGTAGGGGTCCGGTCCGCGGAATGACGCCAGCAGGCGCTTCTCGCTACCAGCTCTGAAGGCACCTCCACGCACGATGCGCAGGGTGTTTTTCGGCGGATCATACCAGCCATCCACCCACTCCCAGACGTTGCCGGCGAAGTCGTAGAGGCCGTTGGCATCGGCGGGGTAGCTGCCCACGGGCGCGGTATCTGGATAGCCGTCGTCCATCTCCAGCCACTTTGCGTCGTAGCTGTTGCGATACTTTTTGCCGAACGCCTCGTCGCAGAAATTACCGACGGTTTTGGACAGGGGAGCTTTGCCCCAATGATGCACGCCTGTGCTGGGCGGCTGCTGATTCGGGGCGATGTCTGCCTTCTCCTGCAAACCTGCCAGAACGCTCCACTCCTGATCGGTGAGCAGGCGGTACTTGCGCCCTTCTTTTTTGCCCAGCCATTCGCAGAAAGCCTGCGCCTCCGCAAAGCTCACGTTGATGGCAGGATGATCGGCCGTTTGCGGAAACTCAGGCTTCCTCCATTCCACGTTCGTGGCAGTCGCAAAAGGCTGATAATCCTTCACCCGCGTCTCATAGCGACATACCAGCACGCCAATGCTCGCCACCTTCACAAACGGCATCTCCAGACTGTTGGAGAATGCCGTCTCGTGTTTGGTCTGCTGAGCACCGGCACACTGAGCCAGCAGCAGCAATGCAAGGGCGGTGAGAGTGCGCTGCATGGCTTACTTCTTCACGGGGGCGGCTTTCCACTCCCAGCTCTCGCCGAAGAATCCCGCATCGCTGATGCCACCGGGGGCCTGGCTGGTTACAGGTTTGGTGAGGTCGATCACCGCCCAGTCGGGCAGTTTGGCCACCTGACGGGCGTTGTTGAGGTAATCGTATTCGCGGTAAGTGAAGCCGCTGTTGATCACCACATACTTCGTGGGATTGAGCGGATTCGGGTAGATGAGCACCGGTGCGCTGGTGGCAGCATCGTAGGTCTTGCCATTGGCGACGAGTTTGTCCTTGGACCACTGGATTGGCAGCTTGTCGGCGATCTTCGCCAGCACAGCATTGCTCTGCGGATCGCCCCACAGCACGAGGTTGTTGGCAGCGATATCGGCATCGCTGACGGCGGTGTCGTCCTTCGTGGGAGCATCGCCACGGAACTGGCGGCGCCATTCAAACTGCGCCCGCTCAAGCTCCGCTTTGGCCCAGGTGTCCACCTTTTCGCTGGCTCCAGCCTTGGTGGGTTTCACAAACAGGAACTTGTCCATGAAGGCGTCGTCGATCGGGCCTTCGAGTCCGTGCTTCTTGACCAGTTTGCCTTCGCCTTCGTTGTCCAGCGTCTGCGTCCACTTGCCGTTCTTCATCTGGAAATGCACCAGCCATGAGCGATCCAGCTTCGGACGGGTGACTTCGAGAAGCTGGCCGTCGATGCTGACCACCGGCTTGAAAAGCAGCGGCATCGGGCAGGTGCCGGAGGGCATGTCGAGCGTGAAGGCGCTGATGTTCTGCAGCTTGATGGTGATCTCAGACGGGCCGGTGATGCGGGCATGAATGCGGCCGCGCACCCAATGTTCTTCAAGGGCGTCCACCGTGACCCAGAACATGTGGTTGTAACGCAGGAACCAGGTGGAGAGATGGATTTCCTTTGGCGCACGATTACGCCCCATGGCCGCGATGCTGGCAAGACGCTTCTCGATTTCGATCAGCGAATCAGGATGAATCTTGTGCCCGGTCTGCGGGCCAATGATGTGCAGCAGATCCACGTTCTCGCCACGCAGGGCTTTCTCCATCATGTCGGCAGCCTGCTTCTGTTTGTCGATTTCGCCGCTGTAGGCCACGGTGGGGCAGTTCTCCAGGTTCAGGGCGTTGTCGGTCGAGTTGTACCAGTGCCAGAGCTTTTGCTGATACCATGGGGCGCCGCTCACATCTTCGTTTTGAAAGCCGCCGAGGAACTCTGGTGTCTCAGCAAAGCCGGCACCCGGATTCGCAGCGCACCATTTGTCTGCGTAATTCACCGCGAACTGCCACGCAGCCGCGCCGCCCATGCTGAAGCCGCGCACGATGATACGATCTTCATCAATGGCGTAAAACTTGGAAGCATGATCAATCGCTTCGATCAGATCAATCTCACCCGCGAACTTGTTCGCACAGCAATAACGACCGTAGGCATGCAACACGAGCGCGCCCTTGGGGGTGATCTGACCCACCTGTTTGCGCCGCTGATCAAGGAACGCGAGTTCGCTGAGCGTCTCGCCACGACCATGGCACCAGATGTCCATGCGAACGGGGGCCCCCATGTAGCTTTCAGGAATGACCAAGCCATAGGGCTGCACCGAACCATCGATCTTTGAGCGGTAAGCGCGCACCACCAGGCCCTTCTGCTTCGTCCACGGCGCCTGACCCGTTTTGAACTGTTCGGCACGTTGCAAGCCTTCGGCGATGATTTCGTCCGCGCTCTTGAGCTCGCCCAGTTTGTGCACCTCGTTGTAGCGCAGCGCCCAGTCGACTGCCTTGTGGTAGATCTCAATGTCGGGCAGCAGATCCGCGAGCTGCGGATTCTTGGCCTGCGCCTTGGCGGCGTCATCAATGGCGGTGCGGAGTTTTTTCAAACCTTCCGAGATCCGGGCACGATCCGCATCAGGCACGGCCACGCCAGGAGGTGGCACCGGACGCACGTTTTCGGCTTGATTGTCCTTGGGGCCATCGGCAAGGGCGGCGCTGAGAGCGAGGAAGGGGAGGAGGAGGCGCTTCATGGTTGGAGAAGAGAGAAGAAAGACGAAAGAGACTAATTCTTGCGGGAACGTTTCGGTTTCGCAGCGGAGAGCAGCGGCACATTGTGGATCTCAAAGGGCGCACTGGTGGCGCTGTCAAACTCAGCGGCGGCTTCGAGCCCTGCGCGTGCGATTTCCTCGGCGGTCTTGCACTTGTCATACGCTGCCTGCATGGCGCCCAGGGCGTAGTCACGGCCCGAGCCTGCGGCCCAGAATTTATGAAACTGCTGGGCGGAGCGGTATGAGTAGATGGCGAAGATGCCATGCGGGTTGGCCAGCAGTCCGTAGAACTGCGTGGTCTCATATTCTTCGCCTTTGTCAGGCATGGATGCCATGAAGTACTCTACCTTCAGCCAGGCGTGCGAATGACGGAAGGTTTCAAAGATGGCCTCACAGGAGGAGAAATCACGCGGGCGATCCGGGTTGGAGAAGTAGCTGTTCATCACCACCAGACTCGCCGAGGTGCCGGTGAGGCCGATGAAGGTGTCCGCAATTTTGGTGATCTTGGTCTTGTTGACAACGTGCTGCGCCTTCTGCCTCAACGAGCCGAGACAGCTGAGCGTGTCAGCGCCGATGCAGGCGACGCCATTCTTTTGAGTGACTACGATGGTTGACATTATAGCGCATGACTAGCGGTGGCCCGGCACCCGTGCAAGCGCATCACATCGATGTCGTGAGTTGAGGCCGATTGGTCTGCGATCCTGCCGGCAGAGGTTCGGCCCGAATGCCACGATATAGCCCCATCATATCTTACACATTAAATCCCTGTGCAGTAATGGCTGCTAAACGCTACATATTTAAAGGACTAGATCAAGTTGACATCTGGTCATTATTGAATGCTTTAAGTAAAGCACTGATTGGATCCTGTTCTTAACCGTGGGGACACCAAACTCGTTTGGCCTCAACCGCTTTCAAACTCCGACTACTGATGAAACTCACTGTCATTTTATTTGCCATTCTTGGTATCACAATGCTCCACGCTCAGGTGCCTCTGTTGATCGGCTACCAGGGGCGCCTCGCAGTCGGCACGACGAATTTCAACGGTTCCGGCCAGTTCAAGTTTGCGCTGGTCAACACCGATGGGAGCACAACCTACTGGAGCAATGATGGCAGCAGCAGCGCAGGCGGCGAGCCGGCGGCGGCGGTCACGCTCAATGTCACCCAGGGCCTCTATTCCGTGCTGCTCGGTGACACCATACTGGCGAACATGAGCGGCATTCCAGCTGGCGTCTTCAGCAACGCCGACGTGCGCCTGCGGGTCTGGTTCAATGACGGGGTGAACGGATTTCAAATGCTCACACCCGATCAGCGTATCGCGGCTGTGGGCTATGCGCTGATGGCCGCCGGGGTGGAACTGCCTGCCACCACCAGTGCGACCGATGGAGTCATCCTGCAGGGCGGCTCACCTCTGCTTCACACTTTTGGATCCACCAGTCTCTTTGCCGGGGCGGGCTCCGGCAATTTCACCCAGACGGGCTATGCCAACGTGGCCTTTGGCAGCAACACGCTGACGGCCGTCACCACGGGGCATAAGAATACAGCCATCGGCAGCGGCGCGCTCGCGGCCAACGATGCCGGCATTCAGAACACGGCGGTGGGCTACGTGGTGCTCACTGCCAACACCTCCGGCACCAAGAACACCGCCAGCGGCACCTACTCCCTCTCCAGCAACACCACGGGAAACAACAACACGGCCAGCGGCTATGAGACCCTGCAGTTCAACACCACGGCCTCCAACAACGTAGCCTTCGGCTTTGATGCGCTGAACTACAACGTCACGGGCAGCCAGAACACCGCCGTGGGATCCTACGCGCTGCAAAACAATCTGGCCAGCAACAACACGGCCGCGGGCTATCAGGCGCTCATTGCCACGACCACCGGCAACTCCAACACCGCCTTTGGCTGGCAGTCGCTCTCAGGCAACACCACGGGTGGAAGCAACATCGCCCTGGGGAACAGAGCCGGGCAGAACCTCACCACCGGCAGCAACAACATCGACATCGGCCATTCCGGTGTGGCGGGCGAATCCAACACCATCCGCATCGGCGATGGCACGACGCAGACGGACACCTACCTCACGGGCGTTGTTCACGGCAATGGCTCAGGTTTGACCGGCATCACTGCGACCAGTCTGGCTGCGGGCAGTGTGACGAGTGCGCAGATCGCCAGCGGGGCGGTGGGCGGGGCTCAGCTCGCCAGCGGGGCCGTGGGCAGTGCTCAGCTCGCGAGTGGTGCCGTAGCCACCAGCCTGGCTGCTGACAATCAAAGTGCGGTCGTCAGTGGTGGCGTGGTCATGTCTGCGGATGCCAGTTCGGCCAGCCTGCTGGCTGCGGGTTACTTCAAGCTGGGGCAGGCGTCGGTTGCCGTGGCGGAATCCTGGGCCTCCACGCAGACTGCGGGCGCGCCGACGGGTCGGGCTTACCACTGCGCCGTCTGGAGCGGAACAGAATTGATCCTCTGGGGTGGGAAGAACGGCAGCGGGGTCTTGAACACAGGTGGGCGCTACAATCCGACGACCAACAGCTGGACTGCGATCTCCACCACCAACGCGCCTGTCGCCCGCTACAAACAACGCGCGGTGTGGACTGGCACAGAAATGATCGTGTGGGGTGGCAATGACGGAGTTTCGATCCATTACAACACGGGAGGACGTTACAACCCAACCACTGATACCTGGACTGCCACTGCTACGCTCAATGCGCCGAGTGCTCGCACACAAAACACGGCGGTGTGGACGGGCACGGAAATGATCGTTTGGGGAGGTGTGAGCAACGGCCCCACCTATTTCGCCAACGGGGCGCGCTACAATCCCACGACCGACACCTGGACGGCCATGTCCACCACCAACGCGCCTGCTGCGCGCAGTCAGCATGTGGCGATCTGGACCGGGACGGAAATGATCCTGTGGGGTGGCACCAACGGATCTGGATACTTCAATGACGGGTTTCGCTACAATCCTACCACGAACACTTGGACTGCTATCTCCGGCACCAACGCACCGAGTGCCAGATCGGGCCCTGGTTTTGCATGGACGGGGACCGAGCTGCTTGTGTGGGGTGGGTATTCGGGAACCTATTATGGCGATGGCGCCCGCTACAATCCCACCACCGACACCTGGGTGGCTCTGCCTGCCACCAATGCTCCGTCCATCCGCGCCGAATTAACCGCCGTGTGGACGGGCGACAAGATGATCATCTGGGGGGGGTATGGCGGTAGCGGCAACTACCTCTCGACGGGAGCCAGCTACTCCCCCACCTCCGATGCCTGGGTGGTGCTGCCCAGTTCCGGACTCAGCGGCAGGGCCGACACCCCGGGGGTGTGGTCCGGATCAGAGATGCTGTTCTGGGGCGGCAGCTCCGGCAGCTATGCAGACGGCGCACGTTATTCCCCCTCACGGACGTTGTATCTTTATCAACGGAACTAGCATTCCAATTTCCAAACAGCACCGCGCATGAAAACCGCACCCGCCTTCGTCCTGCTGCTGCTCGCCAGCGCGCTGCATGCTGGTCCGCGCACGAGCACGAGTTACGCCATCACCACTGAGAGCAGCGATGGTGGAGGCAGACGCGCAACGAGTGTGAACTACACCAACGACGGCAGCGCGGGTGGTGTGACCGGCATCTCGAGCGTGGCCGCCCCCGCAGAGACGGCGAAGAGCGGCTACATCGGCCAGCTTTATGAAGTGACCGCTGTGCAGGTCACTGCAACACCTGCGACGGTGAATGAAGGCAGCACACGGCAGCTTGCCGCGACCGCTTCACTTGATGATGGCACCATGCTGGCCGCGCTTGCCAGCGCCGTGTCATGGAGCGTGGTGAGCGGCCCCATTACCAGCATCAGCAGCAGCGGTCTGGCCACCGCCGGCCATGTGTCTCAAGACACCGCCGCCCTGGTGCAGGGGAGCTTTTTCGGTGCCAGCGGCACGCTGGGGCTTACGATCCTCAATACCGGCAACGATGATCTCGGCAGCTATGGTGGCGATGGCATTGATGACCCCTGGCAGGTGCAGTACTTCGGGCAGAATAATCCGCACGCCGCGCCCGGCTTTGTGAGCGATGCCAGCGGATTGACGAATCTCTTCAAATACACCGCCGGGCTGGTGCCCAATGATTCCAGCTCACGCTTCCTGCTCCGCAGCGCCCCTGTGCCAGCCCAGCCCGGCCAGATGCAGATTGTCATCAGTCCCCGACTGGCTGACCGCACCTACACCGTCAAAGCCAGTACCACGCTCGGTTCGGGGGCGGTGTGGAGTGATCTCACCAGCTTCAGCATCAGTGACAACGGCACCGAGCGCACCATCACGGATCTAGACGCCACCGGGACGAGCAAGTTCTACCATGTGGAAATTACCAAGCCGTAGGCAGATAGCAGAGAGGGGGACTGCCTGGATGAGCAGGTGAGAAGCTCGTCATGACTCACGGCAGGAACTGGCCGCGGCGAATTTCGGAGCCTTTGAAGATGATTCTGAAACGGAAGACCTTCTTCTTCCGGCACTGAATCTGCCCGGTCTGCAGATCGAAACGATCCGGGATCTCGATGAGGTGAACATCCGCCGTGGCGTGGTAGCCACGTTCAGAGAAGATGTCGATGAGCATCGCCAGCGCTTCAGGGTCGTGGAAAAGCTTGTCCTCGGTGTTGATGTCCGCACGGCCGGAGATCGCATGCCGCACGATGATAGGCATCATCTTGTCCTGGATGAAGGTGACCACCGCCTGCATGAGCTCCGGTTTTCCCACCTTGTAGCCATCAAGACGGCGCACAAGGTCCTGACGCGCATGACGAATGATCTCACTGGCCAGCGGAAGGTCGCGCAGCTGATCGAAGGTGCGCGGATCGAGTTCGAGCGAGCTTTGATACTCAAGCTCACGAATGATGTTGTCCTGCACCAGTTCCAGAGGTGCCTGCGCATTGATGAAATGGTAGTGGAAGATCTCCTTCAGCGAAACCAGCGCGTCATAGGTCTTCTCCTTGAAGACCTTGTAGCGATTGCGCGCCAGAGCAGGATCAAAATCTGTGGCACGCTCCTCCCAGAGTTCACCCAGGCCTGAGCTGCGGACTTCCGCATTGTGCACCAGCACCTCCTGGCCGCGCTTGAGCTGGCGGGCGATGCTTTCCGCCTCATCGACAAACAGCACCATGATGTGGAAGATGGGCTGCTTGAAATGGGCGGCATCGGGCGTTTCCGAAAAGTCACGACGTAAGCGGATCATTTCGTCAAAGAGCATCTTCAAGCACTCCACCTGCACCTTGGTGCGGGGGAATCCGTCGAGGATCGCGCCGTTTTGCTGTTCGGGTTCGAGCAATTTGCGGATGAGAATGCCCACCACCTCGCGGTCACCCACCATGCCGCCCTGGGATTTGAGTTTTTGCGCTTCCGGGCTGTCGAGCAGTGCGCTGACCACAATCGGCTGGGCCGTGATGCCGCGCACTTCGCGAATGAAATCCGTGTTCGTTCCCTTGCCCGCGCCCGGTGCGCCACCGAGAAGAATCAGCTCCTTTGGAAACCGCAGCTTCTCGCGGCCATACTCTTCTTCCAGCTGCTTCCAGACATGGTTGAAGATGAGCTGAGCATCTTTGATTTCCAGATCGGCCGGCGCGGCAGGTTTGGGGGCGGGTTCGTTGGTGGTGGTTGGCATAGTTGGGCTTATCCCAAGGATAGGCGCTTGCCAAGTACAAGGAGCAGGACTTGCCAAGTCCTGGCTGGGGTTTGGGCTTGGGTGTGAGAAAGCCGTTCTCCAAATCCCCAAACCGGGACTTGGCAAGTCCCGCTCCTTGCTTCTACCCCTTCAAGGTCATCAAATAGGCCAGCAAATCCGCCACCTGTTGCTCTTGCAGCGCATCAAGCAATCCCTCAGGCATCAGCGAACGCCGGATAAACTTCGTGCTTCGGATGTCCTTCTTGTCCAGTCGGCGGTCTGGCAGCCCGGGCATGCGGATGATCGTGGCGTTCTTGTCCTCACTGATAAAGAACGCATCAATGAGATCTCCATTTTTCATCTCCACACGGTAGATGCGGTATCCCGGCTCCATGGCAGCATTCGGGGTCAAAATATTACGCAGCACCGCCTCCAAGCCCATCGCTCCAGCGCCACTCAGATTCGGGCCAATCTGGCCGCCCGCACTGCCGATCTGATGGCAGGCCATGCACAGCGCGCTGAGCATTTTGCCATTGGCGGCGTTGCCCTTGGGGGCGAGCGCGGTGAAGCGGGCGAACTTGGTGTCCAGCGCCTTGGCCTGCTCCTCCGTGAGCAGCGGTGGCGAGTCGATGGTTTTGGCGATGCGAGCACCTTTGCCAAAGATGTTTTTCAGTTCCGGCTTTAGCCGGTCTGTGGAAGAGAAGACCAGAGCAGAACCGGCTAAAGCCGGGACTACAATACGGTCAAACGAGGCTCGGATCTCCTGAGCGCTGCGAGCTGTTTTCCAGACGCGAAATTCGGTGATGACACCCTCCGTGCCTTGCTTGGGCCCACTCCAGCCGATTTTGCAGTTCTCCCACTTCACGAGCGCAGGCTTCGAGCCTGTGGCATCTAGCTCTCCGTTTTGATAGATGCGAATGATGCCTTTCTCGTCACGGGTGACGGCGAGGTGCGTCCAGAGATCAGGTGTCATGGGCTTCGTCGCTACACAGACATCCTTCAGTTCTCCTCCAGCATACACGCGGAACTTGGAGCCGAAGAAGTTCATATCGACGCCACCGGGCGTGCCGAGAAGGCCGTCGCCATTGCTGATGTCCTCGGCAAGACGCACCCAGGCCTCAACGGTGAAGGGACCATCGAGCGTGATCTTGGAATCAACCACTGCGGTGTCTTCGCCATCGAGCAGCAGCACTTCGCGGAAAATGCCACCGAGCTGCTGCTGGAGTTTTTCGAGCGCAGGATCATTGCCGAGCACGGTGGCAAGCCTCTCAACCGTGGGGCCATCGAGATCCGCTTGTGGTAAAGTTTTATCGAGCAATGCTGCAACGATGGTCTGCGCGCCCGCCTTGGTGCTGGCAAGAGTGTTCAGCGCCGCACGGCGCTGCGCTGGCTGGAGCGAAGGATAAAGCGTGAGGAGCTTGGCTGCGGCATCAGGCGCGCGTGAGGCAGCGAGGGCTTCGACTGCCGCATCACGCACCTGGGGCTTTCCAATCGTGGCGAGCGAAACGAAAACATCTGCAGCGCCACTGCGTAAATCCTTCAAGACTTGCAGCGTAGCGATGAAGTCTTTGGAATCACTGGATTTCGTGCCTTTTGAATCAACCACCATGCGGAGATCACCTCCGCTGATGGCGATCGCCATTTTCAAAGGCTGAACAAGACTGTCCTCCAAATCGACGAGCTGGAACCCGCCGATGAGCTGGAGAGCGAGATTGCGGACAGAGCCCTCTGTACTCCCGATCATGCCTTTCGCTGTCTCCGTGAGGAGTGGAGCGATCTGTTTTGCGTCGAGCTTCGTGCGCTGGGCGAGCAGCTTCTCAGCAACAACCGTGCGTGACTTTTCATTCGTGAGCAAAGCCTTCAGGGCATCGCCCACTCCGGCTTCCGCAGGGAACTGCGCAAGCCTCAGCAGCTCTTCATCATTCGGAGCACGATCCAGTTGCGGCAGCAGCTTTGCCACGCGCGATGCGCTCGTCTTCGGTTCCAATGCAAGCGAGGCCAGCACGCGGGCTTCCACCGGCAGCTTCGCAGCAGCTTCAGAGTCGAGGAACTTCGCGACGACGTCAGGATGCCGCTCCAAGAACATACGCACTAAGAAGCGTTCGAACTCGCGGTCATAAGCCTCGCGCACAGGGATCTGTTTCGTCCCACGGGAAGATTGAATGGTTGGACCGGGGAGGCTGGGTTTGGCAAAGGAGAGCAGTTCCCCAATATTCTGATTGGAGAGATTGCGACCGAGAGCGCGGATTTGAATGCTCTCACGGGGAAAAGCATACTCAGACGCAGCCCAGTGGCTTGAAACAAGCTCCTTTCTGTCGCTAAGGGTTTGCCAGGCAATTTGAGTTTTGGCAACCGGGCCATCCTTGAGCGCTGCATTGAGTTCATCGCTGCTCAGATTCGTGAAGTCAGCCACTTCCGTTTTCGCACCCTTCGGCTTTACACGCCAGATGCGTCCGCGCGTCTTGTCCCGATCCGGATGCGCTCTCGGCACTTCATTGTGGGAGATGATCTTGTTGTACCAATCGATGATGTAGATGAAGCCGTCGGGCCCGTTGGTAAGCCCCACCGGGCGGAAGAAAGGATCATCGCAGGTGATGAGATCGGGAAGTTGTTCGAGCTTCCAATACGCGCCGTCGCGATGCATGCCGATGGTCTGGATTTTGGAGGTGATGGGATTGGCAACAGCCATCGTATGCGCCGCTTTGGGGTCGCGGAGAGCGCCGCTCTCGATCAGTGCGAGGCCGCTCAAACCCGTGCCACCCATGCGAAACTCGGCCTGCGGGGGGAAGTCGGGTTGATAGCTCTTCTTGAGGGCCTCCATGCCGCCGGGGTAGTAGGCGTACTCATGGAAGGGCATGATGGGGTAGCCGTAGTCGTTGGCCTCCTGAATGAAGGTCTCGCCTTCACCCGTGATAACGAGTCCCCAGATATTGTTCGGGCCGACGCTGGTCATTTCAAAATCGCTGCCATCCGGCCGGAAGCGGGCCATGCCGCACTTGGGGTAATCGATGACGACATCACTGCCGGGTTTGCGAACCTTGCTGTTGTTGAAGAGGCCCTGCGCCATCCAGATCCAGCCACCGGGTGCGCGGGTAAACTGATGTGGAAACAGGTGCGAGTCCTGCACGCCGAAGCCAGTGAGGATGACATCAAACTTGTCCGCCTTGCCATCGCCGTCGGTGTCCTTGTAGAGCTTGAGATCGTGGCCGTGCTGCACGTAGCAGGTGTCGCCATTGCCCCAGGGCAGCATGCCGGTCGGGATGGCGAGGCCTTCGGCGAAGACGGTGGGCTTGGTAAGTCCACCCGCGGGAATCGGCCCATTGACCGACTCCCGCGGATAGACGACCACCTTGTCCTTGCCGTGGGCTGCATACACGGCCTCCGCAGCAGCGGGGTTTTCATTCGCATCCACCGGGTACTCCAGCGCCGTCTGCGTCCACATTCGCCCTCGCTGATCAAAGTAAACGCTGACGAATTTGCCCAGCCCTTCGCTTTCTTTGACGACGAGTTCGATCTCATAGCCTTCGGGCACATGGAACTTCTTCAACTGCTCCTCGGCGGTCAAAGCGGTGCCCTGGACATTGTTGTAGCTGATGTCACGCTTGGGTGCTGCGCCAGCATCCACCTGTGGCTTCGCCGGCGGGGCGACGAGTTTGCGTGCGGCATCCACGCCACCGAGTGATTCCCAAGTCGGCGCACCAGGCGTCGGCGGAAGTTCTTCAATTGTCACATCCTTGACCTGCACAAGACACACACCGCCGCTATGCACCTGCGGTCCAATGAGGCCATCCAGCGCAATGTTCTTGTCTGCCTCCGTGTAGTCCATGCAGAGGACACCATTGATCCATGTCTGAATACGCGGGCCTTCCGCACGGATGCGGTACTCATTCCAGCCGAAGACATCAACGGCCTTGTCCAGCGCGGCCTGCTGCTCCGGCGTGGGCGCCCAGATGACCTTGTTGCGGCGGAACTCATCATAAATTTTGCCAAACCAGCCCGCACCGCAATCGACCTGATAGCCGGTCATGTGCGCACCACCGGGAACCCGCAGGCTGCGAATCTGAATGCCGCTGTTGAGCATGCCGGTCTTTGGATCGCCGCTGACCTTGATCTTGAGCTTCAGCTCAAAGTTCTGATAATTCTTCTTCGAGCAGATGAAGTGGTTCTCCTTGATCTTCTCCGTCGTGGAGCCGCCGGTGATCATGCCGTCTTCGACCCGCCAGATCTTGGGATCATAGTCCCAGCCGTCGAGCGACTTGCCGTCAAAGAGGGAAACCGGCTCCGCTTGGAGTGCGGTGGTGAGGAGGAGCAAAGAGAGCAGGTGCTTCATATGTTGGAATAACGGATGGGTTAAACGCAGGCTAACAGGATGACATGCACGGTGTCATGCCTGAAATGCACCTGTACGTGACATCGTCAGGCTTCCGCGATTAAATAGGGCATGAACCACGAACTCTCCGAAACCACCCTCGACGGTCCGCGCACGCGGCGCTGGGTGGTGGAGGCCCGCGAGTGCGTGGAGATGACCACGCACCGCATCGCACGTTTTGGCCTGGATGAAGCGCTGCCTCCCTACCGGCGCGTGCGCATGAGTCCGACGGGCAGTTTTGTTCTCGCGTGTGTAAGTGGCGAAGGCTCCATCCTGCTCGACGGTCGCTGGCAGCGGGTGAAGCCCGGCATGGTGTGTCTCGCGCCGCCACGGGTGCTGAATGCATTCGAGGCCAAAGGACGCGAACGCTGGTGTTTCGCATGGATTCGCTATGACGAGCCGAGTTTCGTCACGCCCGTAGTCGGCGCAGCTTCACCCGTGATGCCCACGGCCCATGCAGATGAAATTGCGCGCATCATTCATGGCGTACGCGCCGAATGGGAAGGGGATCGCGAGCCGCGAATCCTGCACCACTGGCTGGAGCTGCTGCATGCCACCATCCGGCGCATCGCCCAGCCCTGGCGCAGCCGTGAGCCTCGTGTGGCGAAACTTTGGGCGGATGTGGAAAAAGACCTCATGCGGGACTGGACACTCGCCGAACTGGCGCATCGCAGTCACTGCAGCCCCGAGCACCTGCGCCGCCTTTGTATGAAGGAACTGGGCCGCAGCCCCATGCAGCATCTCACCTGCCTGCGCATGGAGCAGGCACGCCGCTTCCTCGAAGCCGGAAATGACAAGCTCGAAGTCGTGGCCGCAAACGTTGGGTATGCGAACGCAGCGATCTTCTCCCGCGTGTTCAAGCGCTGGGTCGGCGTGGCACCGGGGGAGTTCCGGGGCAGGGGGTGGTAAACACCGATGCTTGCCAGTTTTGAGTTTGTCTCCTAGTCTGGAAGACTCAATATGCAAAATGACCTCGCGGAAAGCATCCGAAGCAACCTACTGACCCAGGCGCTGATCGTGGTGCTCTGCGTCTCTTTCTCAAGCAGCCGTCACCAGCAGACGAATGACATGGTGGAGCTGGAAAAGCTATATGTCACACAGCGGCTGCTGACGGCGACCACGGGCGATGTGCGTCATAATGACAGCGAATTCGATGAATCGGTTTCGGAGAAACTGGCGGCTGACATGGAGCGTGGATTTACAGCGGGCACCACTTTGCTGGAAGTGGATTCACTGGCGGTTTTCCTGTCGAAAACGAAGGCGGATTATGACCCACCAGTTCATCGTGTGTCACTGCCCAGCGGTGGGTGGTTGAGGTTTCGTGCCAGCCATCGTTCATTCAAAGAACTGGCTCCGCCGCCTGCTGGCAGTCTGATTCCTCTTTATGAAATCGCCATTCTTGTGGGTGAGGACTCTGATTTGCACCGGAAAATTCCGCTTGTCGTCAGGCTGACGAACGCGGAAAAAAGCAGGCACCCGGCGTCTGGCAAGACAGCATGGGAGCCGATGGAGTTGCGTGCTTTCGCAGACCACCATGCCGAACCCTTTAGCGCCACGGACATCGAAAGCCGCATTCGCCTCAAAGCCCAGGCATGGACTCAGGCGACGGACTCTGTGGACAGCCTGTATGCCTCCTCACGATATGCTTACGAGAACGAGCAGATCACGATCCCAATGGTGAATGTCAAAATTTCTGCAAGCCTCGCACTGGCCGCGCTGGCGCTGGTGTCCACGGCCCTGAGCGCCCATGCATCCTACCAGTGCCGTGTCGCTCATTCTGGCGAAGGTGCCGAAGCAGGCAGCAGCCTGCTGATTTTGCGCCCGGTGGGCGGAACTGTATCGCCTGGCTGGTGGCATTATGCGGTGGCCCAGGCGGAAGTTTTTTTTGTACAGCCCCCTTATTGGGCGGGGCTGCTCGCTCCGGTGATCTGCTCTCTGCTGCTCGGCTTGATCCACAGTGACGTGGAGTTTTGGTGGCTTGGATGGCTGCTGCTGCCGTTTGCCATCGCCTATACTTCGCTGCTCGCAAAAAGAATTGTTGGCTCGTCATGGAAGCATCTGTGAGAAAGCAGTTATATCAATCCGTTGGTTCGCGGGTGGGAAGTTGATTCAAACATTGACGCTCGCCGCCTCAGTTCGTTAATCTGCCGGATATGTGGCGCTCATTTCTTTACCTTGGGATCATGGTGGCCACCGCACTCACTGCTGTGGAACCCACCAAGCTACGCTTGGTCGCCGACCTGAATCCGGGGACGGACAGCTCTGTGATGACAGACTTCTTTGTGTCGGAGGGCAAGGTCTGGTTCAGAGCTGCAACCACTCAGGGCGGCAAAACAGTTTGGTCGCTCTTTGTCACAGACGGCAGTACGGCTGGCACGCGACGCATCAAAGATTTTCCGTTGAATGATCACAGCTCATTTTTTGACAACCCCTTTGTCTATGAGAACCGAGTGTACTTCCAGGGACCTAACGCTGCCCTAGGCAAAGGCAGCCGGGTCTGGGTGACGGACGGCACCGAGGCTGGTACTCGGCCCATTTCCGAAGACGGCAAAGATGTGTGCGATGAATACAAGCCAGTCCTAGTCGGGGATCGTCTGGTGCTCTCTCTTCATGGCGACTACGAAGGCCATGGATTGGTGGCGCTCAATCTCCACACGGGCATGACGGAAACCATTGCGGTGCCTTTTGACGGCTGGGAGGACCAAACCGATGTCGCGATACTAAACGGAAACCTGTTGAGGCTGGACTTATTTGGCAAGTCAATGTGGAGCATTGATGGCACACGCTCCGGATTGAAAAAGCTGGTGCTGCCAGGACTGCCCACCTTTGGGAATGATGATGCCCTCAATCAATTGGTCTCCATGCCCAATGGAGTGCTGATGCTTCCCAATGGAGAAATGAAGACACCGTTGGAGTTGTGGCATACGGATGGAAAGTCCGTGGCCAAAGTGGCTGCCTGGTGGCCGGACAATCCTGCCACTAAACTCTGGTTCGGTCGCGTGGGTGATCTTGGCATGATACTCGCCTATGATCGCACCCGGCGCTGCGGCTTGTGGAGCAGTGACGGAACGGTTGCAGGATCCAAGACCCTTTTGGACAGCGATCCGTACAAAGAATCCTCCTTCTCTTTTCCAAGAACTCCCCGTCCTAGTCCCGTTGTTGTCGGAGGACTCCTCTACTTTCTCATGGATGATGGCAGGCATGGTCTTGAGCTTTGGTGTTCGGACGGCACCAAAAGTGGTACCCACCTCGTGACCGACATTGCTCTTGGAGATGAAGATGCGGAGATTTTCAAACTTCACCCAATGGCCGATGGGCGTGTGTTGTTCCAACGCAAGAACGCAAACGCAAACACAGACGTTTGGATTACTGACGGGACAGAAGCGGGAAGCCGAAGACTGACCTCGCTCAAACGGTGGGCCGACGTCGTCGCGGTGTTCAATGGTATGATTCTCTTAGTCTCGGAAAATGATCAGACCGGGCGTGAGCTCTACGCGCTGGATGTGCCTGAGCTCGCGGTGCCAAGCACACTCGAAGGAGCGCGAAAGTGAGGCTGGCGGTTAGGATAGTTGGCTGGCTTTGAGCCCATCCAAGCCGGGACTTGGCAAGTCCCGCTCCTTGTGGGGTTCGCATGCCAAGGAGCGGCACTTGCCAAGTGCCGGGGTGATCCCCGTTTCAGACTCCATGATGGCCTCAACCCGTCGTTCTCAATCCCGATGCAATGGCATTGATCGAAATCAACAGGTCAGAAACCATCGCATCCGCAGCCTCGGTTTTACCGGCAGCAGTGAGTCCACGCCATTCACGCAGCAGGGCGATCTGCTGGTGGTGCAGCACCTTGAGCGGTTCTTCGCGAATGTTCAGCGTGTAGGCGAGGCGCGGGCGGCGGCCTTCAATGGTGCCTTGGAAGAGGTCATCGATGATGGCGCGGGTGGCTTCGTATTCGCCGAGGATGGTGCCGAGAAAGCGGTCACGCACGGCGGTGTCCTCCACCAGAGCGGCGTAGGCACGCATGAGGTCGGTGTTGGCACTGACGAGGGAGCTTTCGATGTTGGTGAGGACGTAGCGCAGGAAGGCGGAGCCGGGAATCGCCGCGGCCAGGGTGGCATAGCTCTTGGGATCTTCAGTCTTGAGCTTGGTCAGAGCGCTGCCAGCACCGAACCAGCCGGGAAGGTAGAAGCGTGACTGCGTCCACGAAAAGACCCATGGAATGGCGCGCAGATCGTCGAGTGAAGCCTGGCCGGTGCGGCGTGCTGGGCGGGAGCCAATGCGGGAGTTTTCCAAGGCATCAATCGGCGTGGCCTGACGGTAGAACTTCATGAAGTCCGGCGCGTGCAGGAAGGCGCGATACGCATCGCGGCTGTCGGCGGCCAGTTTGTCAAAGAGCGGCTCAAGCTCAGGTGGTGCGCTGGATTCGGTGCAGCGATGGCGTGCGGTGGCTGCCGTGGCGGAGGCCATGAGCAGCTCGGCATTGTAAACTGCGGAACCAATGTGCGCGTATTTCTGTGCGATGGTCTCGCCCTGCTCGGTCATGCGCATGCCACCGCTGAGGGAGCCATGCGGCAGCGCCTCCATGAACCAATGCGTGGGGCCCGCACCGCGCCCGACGGTGCCGCCACGGCCATGGAAGAAGATCGGGCGCACGCCGTGCCGATGAATCGTGGTGGAAAGCTCACGCTGCGCACGATGCAGCGCGCACTGGCTGGCCACGATGCCGCAGTCTTTGTTGGAGTCAGAGTAGCCGACCATCATCTGGAACACCGGCGTGCCACCCTTGCTCTGCGCGAGGAGGCTGCGCTTGGCCACAGGATGCGAAAGGAATGCCTCAACAATGCCTGGACCGGATTCGAGATCGCCCATCGTTTCAAACAACGGCACCACGGGCAGGGGACACACGAGTCCTTCTTCGCTCCAGGCCATGAGCCCGGCTTCACGGGCAAGAAGGAAGACGACGAGCATGTCTTCCACACAGCGTGTCATCGAGATGATCAGAGAACCGAGACCCGCATTGCCATACTTGGCGCGGTGATCGGCCAGCACGCGGTAGCAATCGAGCACGGTGTCCGCTTCTGGTCCGGCGGAGATCCCAGGAGAAAGGAAAGGACGCGGGGAGACGAGTTCACGATCAAGCAGCTCACGCTTTTTCTCGATGGGCCAGTCGATGAATGAACCACCGTCCAGCAGCCCCGCGGCACGCAGAAGCTGATCAAGCGCCTTCTCATGAAATGCGGAATTCTGACGCACATCCAGCACGGCGGAATGGAATCCGAAGGCCGTGAGATTGCGGCGGAATGGGACAATCTGCTCTTCAACGACGGCCTTGGAGCCGACATCGAGCAGGGTTTGCGCGAGCACGTCAATGTCAGCACGCAGTTCCTCCGGCTGCACATACGCGACCGCCGAAGCGGGCTTCTCAATGGCCAGCACAACCTTCGCGTGCATGAGGTAAAGAGCCGCACGCCACGGCTCCTCCTTGTTGCGCTCCAGGATGTTGGCGAGATCCACGCCCGGCTCTGTTTTGAGCTGCGCAGTGAGGGTCTCGATCAGCTCCGTGAGTTGCGGTGGCGTGATCTGGAACAGGGAACTCAGCGGCAGATGAAAGGCGAGGGCTTCAAGCCCACGGCGCTGCACCCGCAGCGCGTTTTTGCGCATGACCTGCAAGGCATGGCGTGTGACATCCGCCGTTACAAAGGGGTGCCCGTCGCGGTCGCCACCGATCCAGGAACCAAAGCGGATCAGGGGCGGCAGGGAGTCCACTTCAGTCACATCATAACCCGCAGCCTGCCAGGCTTCGCGCAGGTGCACGTGCGCACGGGTGAGCGCCTCGGGAAACACATCGCGCAGATAATGCAGCGCGTTTTGCAGCTCGGCCTCGATGCTGGGGCGCGTGACGTGGATTTCACCGGTGCGCCAGAGGTTTTCGAGCTGGGTCTGCAGCTGGCTTTGCAGGCGGGCCTGCTCACGCGGTGTGTAGGCCGGGTTCTCATGACGGTTCATGAGGCTGTAGATCTCGCGGTGCAGCTCGCGCACCGTTTCGCGCTTGGCTTCGGTGGGATGCGCGGTGAGCACGGGCTCCACACAGACATCACGCAAAGCGGCAAGGATGTCGGCCTCCTTCAGGCCGAGATTTTGCAGTTGCTTCAAATTGTCCGCCCACAGGCCCTTTTCAGCCTCGGGTCCGCTCTTCTTCTCGCGCAAACGGCGGATTTGTGAGGCGGCCCGCTCCTCCACGACATTGAGAAGCTGAAAAGCGATGGAATAGGCCTGACCAAGGGAGCGGTTCGTTTTTTGCGGCACCCCGGTGCCGATCCAAGGGAGGCTTGCCGCCAGTTCCGGCTCCCCCAGCTTCTGCAGAACAGCGGAGAAGGCCTCCATGAGGTAGCGCAGGTCGTCTTCGAGAAGTTGAAAGCCGAGGTTGCGGAGGTTTTGCGGGGGAGTTTCGGACATGGCTGGGTGGAGCTTGCGAATCAAAGCAGGAAGGATGCCTGATTCACAGAGCCATGTCGAAAGCCGATGGAAAAGGCAAGATCAAGCGCCAATCGCTGGAATGTCCGCTTTTAGACCGGGTAGGCCCAGGGCTTACGGTACTCGCGCGCCATCAGTTTGCTGGCTTCCGGGTCGCCGATGATCAGCTCCTTCTCCGCATCCCACTGGATGCTGCGCCCCGCCTTGTAGCTGAGCATGCCGAGCAGGGGCAGGCAGGTGGAACGGTGGGCGCTTTCGATGTCGGCGATGGGCTGCTTTTTCTTCTCGATGGCATCGATGAAGTCGGCCCAGAGCAAGGCGATGTTGTGACCATCAGGCTCCTGAAGCTGGTGATTGCCGTGCTTCTCGCCCTCTTTGGGATTCACCGGGTAGAAGGTCCAGCCATCGCGCCAGCCGATGTGCAGCACGCCTTTCTCGCCGTAAAAGTAGCAGCCGATCTTGTGCTTCTCGTTGTTGTTCTCGGCAAACTTGCGGTGCTCCCACACGGCGGTGAACTGCTCAAACTCAAACGTGGCCACCTGATGATCCGGCGCATCGGTGGTCTGCTCCTTGTCATTGAGCACGGCAGGACCGGCGATAGGTCGCCCCCCGGTGCAGAAGATTTTCTTCGGCCCTTTTTCGCCACTCCAGAGCATGATCTGGTCCAGCCAATGCACGCCCCAGTCGGCCATGGTGCCGTTGGCGTAGTCGAGAAAATGCCGCCAGCCTCCCGGATGGAGCTTGGAATTGAACGGGCGCATCGGGGCCGGGCCGCACCACATGTCCCAGTCCATGCCTTCGGGCACCTGGCTGTTGGGCTTTGGCTGCTCGGGTCCGCCCTTGCTGTCGGCAAACGCGCGCACCATGCCCACCTTGCCCACAGCACCGGATTTGAGAAAATTCATCGCCTCGACGTGATGTGGGCCGATCCTGCGGTGCAGACCCACCTGAACCACGACGCCAGCCTCGCGCGCCGCTTTCACCATCGCCTTGCTCTCGTTGATGGTGTGCCCGGTCGGTTTCTCGACGTAGATATGAGCGCCCGCTTTGCACGCGGCGATGGTTTGCAGCGCATGCCAGTGGTCCGGCGTGGCGATGATGACGATCTCCGGCTTCTCCTTGTCCAGCAGTTCGCGGTAGTCCTTGTAGAGTTTCGGGTCGTCTCCGGAGATTCCATTCACCGTATCACCGGCGTTGGAGGCCACGTCTTCATGCACATCGCACAAGGCGCAGACCTTGATGCGTCCGGAAGCCAGAGCCTCCTTCAAAATGTTCATCCCCCACCAGCCTGAACCGATCAAGGCCGTGCGGTACTTCTTCGCCGGATCAGCCCCGAAGATGTGAAACGATGAGGCGGCAAAAGCGGCGGTGCTGGCGGAAAGAAAATGGCGGCGGGAAGTCATGGTCAGGGGGCGATGAAAGCATCGCGAGGCAAAGTACGCCAGCCGTTCGAGAGGCTTGCGGAGAATTGAGGCGGAGTACTTTCCCGCTACGCAAACAGCTCCATCACCGCCTTGCCCTTGTCTCCCACTGTGAAGGGCCGGTTGCTGGGCGACATGACGACTTCGTCAACAGGCAGCCCCAAGCTCCAGCCAATTGTGGAAAGGAAATCCTGCGGGCTGGTCTGCTTGTCGGCCACGGCCATGCCTTCCTTGTCACTGGCCCCATGGATGTAGCCGCCTTTGATGCCACCACCCGCGAGCATTGTGGAGAAAACCTTCGGATGATGGTCACGTCCGCCGTTGCTATTGAGCTTGGGACCACGGCCGAATTCAGAGCAAAGTACCACCAGCGTGCTTTCCAGCAGCCCACGTTCCTTGAGATCTTCCAGCAATGCGGCAAGCGCCTGGTCCAGTTCGGCACCATGTTCATCGAGACCGTCGTCGATGTTGTTGTGCATGTCCCAGCCGCCCTTCGCGACTTCGATGTAGCGAATCCCTTTTTCCACCAGACGCCGCGCCAGCAGGCAGCCCTGGCCAAATTTGCCCTTGCCGTACTTTTCCTTCAAGGCCTCCGGTTCGTCATCGAGATGGAAGGCCTCCAGGTCCGTGCTGGACATGATGCTGATCGTCTTTTCGTAGAACTGCGTGTAGCTCTTCACCTCCGAGGTCTTGAAACGATCGCGGAATCCGGCGTCGAGTTGATCCAGCATGGCGAGGCGCTTGTTCATCTGCTCCGGGCTGGCCTCGCTCTTGGCGTATTGCAGGCCCACATCTGGATCGAGGATGGGCAGCGGGGAAAAGCTGGATGGGAAGAAGCCGTTGCCGTTCTGTGGCTGGCGGTTCACGCAGACATTGGAGGGCAGCGTCTTGTGGCTGGAGCCGAGGAAGTGCTGCGCCCATGCACCGATGTTGGGATGCTTGATGGTCCCGCGCTCCTCGTAGCCGGTGCGGATGACGTACTGCCCGGCGGCATGCACCCCCGTTTTGGAAGTCATGCTGCGGATGATGCTGAACTTGTCCGCCTGTTTGGCGAGGTTCTCCATCGTTCCTCCCAGTTGAAAGTCAGCCTTGGTTTTGATCGGTGCTTTCGGTCCCTGCGTCGGGCCATCCTTCGGGTCCAGCGTGTCGATGTGGGACATGCCCCCGATCATCTGGAGAAAGATGACGTTCTTGGCCCTGCCAAAGCCGGGGCCGGTAGGCGTGGCTGCCTTGGCGGCTTCGGCTGCAAAGCCGCTGCCGCCGAGACCGTGCAGCACGGTGACGCCGAGAGCGGCGCTGGCCCAGCGCTCGCAAAAGGCACGACGGGAAATGGGATCAAGCTTGTTGTGAAGATTCATGGCAGTGAAGAGTGAGAGTTTATTCCACGAAGATGAATTCACGGGTGTTGAACAGCACCCAGGTCAGATCACGCATGGTCATGCCGTTGCTAAGTCCAGCCGTGGCGCTGGCCAGTTCGTCGGGCTTGGGTTTGCGGCTGAAGAAGCTGAGGTAGAGGCTCTCGACCTGCTGCTCCGGTGTCTTCTGCGCGCTGGCCGTTTTCACCACGAGAGAATCATTCTGGCCGATGACACGCTGGGCCTCGCCATTCATGAGCATGAGCACCTGCGGGATGCTGCCTTCCTCGCTTTCACTGTCGGCGATCTGGCGGTCGCTCTGGCCAAACATGCGCAGGAAATGCTGGTCCTTCTCCGGCTGCGGCAGCTCCGAGGCGCGTGCCAGCACCAGTCCGTCGCGCACTGGGGGGGCGAGGGTCAGGTCTTCTTCGCCGCCTTGATTCATCATCCGCTTTTTTCTGTTCTTGGGGTTGCCCGCAGCCTTGCCGCCGCCGAACTGGCGCATGCTCGCGATGGCGTTTTCGATCTGGCCTTTGATGACATCTGGCGAAGCCTCACCGCTCAAGTCGACGCTCATGGCCTTGGCGTAGGTTTCGCCGCGATGGCCTTTGAATTTGTCCACGTCAGCACCGACGACGAGCGTGGCGCACGAGTCCCAGGCCTGTTCGGCGGTCATGCGGCGAAGGATCGGGCCAGGAAAGAGGTAGGCGGTGTTGTCTGCCAGTTCATGGCTGGTGGCCTCACGCTGGTAGGTGTCGGTGTTGCACAGCACGCGCAGGAACTGCTTGAGGTCGAATTTCAGGCGCACCATTTCATTGGCCAGATGGTGCAGCAGCGCCGGATTCACGCTCGCATTCGGGTCATCCAGATCCGCGACCGGTTCCTTAACGCCGATGCCGAACATGTGCTTCCACATGCGGTTGGCGATGGTCATGGCAAAACGCGGGTTGTCCGGGGAGGTCATCCACTTCGCAAACTGGGCGCGCAGTTGCTCATCGTGCTTGGTGGTCTGCACACCCTGATAGGCCTTCTTGGTTTTGTCATCACTCCAGGTGATCAGCTTGGGTGTCACTAAATCCCCGGGCTTGGCATCCGGGTATTTGTAATCATCCGGCATCTTCAAATCGTTCGTACTGGAGTCTTCAACGGCCAGGGCGTTCACGCGCAGGAGGTTCTTCGCCTGCTGCTGCAGCTTTTTGTCTCCCAGAGAGGCAATCACCTTGCGCATGCCCTGCATGCCGCCGCCAGCATTGCCTTTGGCCCCGTAGGTTTCCGTGGCACCAAAGAAGGCCGCCATTTCGTAGAACTGGCGCTGCGTCCAGTCGGCAAAGGGATGGTCATGGCACTGCGCGCAGGACACATTCGCGCCGATGAAGGTGCTCAGCGTGAGGCTCAAATTGTCCAGCCGCATGCCGGCATCGCGCAGCAGGTAGCCGGTCGCGCCGTTTTCCAGCAGTTTGCCATCCGCCGTCATCATGGAATAAACGAGCTTGTTCCACGGCACGTTCTCCCCGATCTGCTTCTTCAACCAGTCTTGGTAAGTGTAAAAGCGCGCCTTCTGGGCCACGTCCGCCATGCGCAGCATGTCGGCAAAGTAGTTGAACAGATGGCTGCGATAGCCCTCGGACTCCAGCAGCCGGTCGATCACTTTCGCACGCTTGGAAAGACTGGTGTCATTGATGAATTCCAGCGCTTCTTCCCGTGTGGGGATGCGCCCCGCAAGATCCAGAAAGACGCGTCGGACGAACTGTTCATCGGAGGCGAGCGGGTTGGGCTTCTGCTCCGCCTTCTTCAGCCCGGCTTCGACGAGCATGTCGATCTGCGCTGCCGCTTGGGCGAGATTGGGGTCGGACGGGATGCCGAGACCTTCAGGCTTCAGCGTTTTGGCCGCCTGCTGATCAGCGGCGGAGAGCTTGTCCAAGGAGAGGCGGTAGACGTAGCCGTTGCGGACTTGGAGGAAGACATTGCCGTTTTCGATGCCACGGAAGGTCGCCTCCAGCTTTCGTCCCTGGGAGTCGGTCCAGGTACGGTAAACTTCATTGTCGGCCTGAAGGCCGGTGACGAAGAAGGCACAGGCAAGGGAGAGGCAAAGGCGCGTTTTCATGATGGAATCGTCCGCAGGTCCGGGTCGATGGCGGGTTAAACGATGAGGCCATCAGGAAGTTTCAGTTCTTTTACGAATCCTTTAGCCGGGGATGGAGATGGACCTTGGACAATCCCTGGAAAGATCTTTGTCTGTGGCAAAGAAAACACATTTTCGTCCTTCAAATTGGCCTATATCCTTCTATGTCAGAGAAGTATTGCCAGTTGTTCCACATGAATCCACGGATCGCCCTTTTCACCGCCCTATGTTGTTTCTTCACCCTCGCGAGCTGCGAGACCCCCGCTCAACGGGCGCAGAAGACCAAAGACGAGCGCCTCCTCATCGTCAAACGGCCTGCCATGGCCGAAAAGATCATCGAGGACGTGGTGAAACTGCCCGAAGAAAAAGAACCCTCCATGTGGGAAATCGCCCAGACCTTTCCCGCCTATGACTGGTCCATCAATGCCTTCCATCGCGATGGGCTGACCGAGGAAAAGGAGAATCACTTCCTTCTCAAAGGCGACAAGTCCCAGACCCCCATCGAAATTAAGCAGGTAGCCGATGCCGCGCCTCTCAAGGTCCAAATGACCATTGGCCCGATTGATGATGGTTTCGGCTTTCGTAAACCAAAGCTTCACTACACCTTCAAAAGAGTGGAAGGCGGCTGGAAGCGGACGGCCTGGCATGTGACCTGGCATGGCCCAGCCTCCAAGGATGGAGAGGAAGAGCCCCCGCTGAGCGAAGAAGAGAACCGCGAAAAGATCGAAAAAATCACCGGCGAACCCTACGTGGACGAAGTGGAGGCAGCCGCAGCGGCAGACATGACAACGGCGGCACTCTAATTGAAGCACTCCCGTGCTTCAGCTCGTTCCCTCCCAGCACGAACAAAACTCGTCCCGCTACGCAAACACCGGCGAAAACGAATCGATCAACGGCAGGAAAGCCTGCTTCGAAGCCTCGTAGTCGGTGCAGTTGTAGTCATGCAGGCTCACGCGCACCAGCCAGGGAAACTGGGTCATGCGCAGGCAGACGATGCGGTAATTAGTGGTTCGTTCAAGGCAGTCGCTCGCCGAAACGGCGGTCTCGCTTTCATCATGCTGCCATTCTTCGAGGATCTCCCAGTGGTGATCGATCATCGCATGCAGATTGCGAATTTCCGTGTCGCGCCAGGTCGCCAGATCCGCCAGAGCGGAGGAGCAAGGGTTGGTTCGAGTGAAAACGGAGATGTAGGCCCCCTTGGTCCCGTCACTTGCCTCGAAATAAAATGACCCCGGCTTATCAGGCTGAGGCTTCTGCACCCAATCGCATGGCAGCAGGATCTGCCATTGCTCGGTGCTGATGGTGTTGTAGTCGGGCATGGCTTAGTTGTTGGTGTCTTGCAGCAAATAAAAGACCTCGTATTTTTATCATGCAGCAGGTCCAATTGGCAACAATTGTCCTGCTCCTTGGGTGTCTTGAGTTACGCCCGGCTTTGTGGCTAAACGCTTGACGAAAGTCGGTCATGAAGTCAGTTCTGGCAGATGAACGTTTTCACCGCCAGCCTCTCCCATTCTTTCCATCATCGTCGTACATTCAGTGCCGCCCTGCTCGGGTGCCTGCTCATGGCTGCAGGATGGGCCAATGCGGATGAAACCGTCCCATTCCCCAAGCTTCCTGAAGGAGCGGGAGAGATCAGCGCGAAGGCCGCCAAGACCTTCACCGCCACCGAGTCAGGCTTGAAGTATCGCATTCTGCGCGCAGGCACTGGTGCCAAGCCCACTCCCCAGCAAAAGGTGCAGGTGAACTACCACGGCTGGCTGTTCAATGGCCGGGTCTTTGACAGCTCCTACATGCGCGGCATGCCGATCACCTTTGGTCTGAACCAAGTCATCAAAGGCTGGACCGAAGGCATGCAGCTCATTGGCAAAGGCGGCATGATCGAACTCGAAATTCCCGGCTACCTCGGCTACGGCCTGCAGGGCCAGCCCGGCTCCGGCATCCCACCCAATGCGACACTCCACTTCCTTGTGGAGCTGATCGACATCATGGAGTGAGGCAAGGCCTTGCGATTGATAAGTAGAGGGCCCCGCTGACAAGCCTCAACGCTTTATTAACCACGCCAGCGATTGTGGCAATTCCGCCGCCCAATAAGGGGAGTCGTGGCCGCCGTTGTATTCGTTGGAATAAACATCGTGACCGCCACCTTTAAGCGCGGAACTCAGACGACGCACGGAGTCGAGCTGGCTGGCCTTTTGCAACAAGGGTGTGGGTGGGTGCGAAGCGTTTGTTTGCAGCTCCTGCAGCCCCACGCTTATCCACATGCGCTGCGGCGGTGCTGACATCGTCGGGAGCGCGTTCCGCAGCCACTCATCCTCCCACCATGCCGAGGGCGATTGAGCGAGAACACCGGCAAAGACACCGGGATGCCGCAGCGTTGTGAACACGGCCTGCAAAGCGCTCAAACTCAAACCGCACAGGAACAGTCGTTCAAATTGCGCAACCTCGCGCTCGATCCACTGCGTCACCTCCTCAGCCAAGAAGGACGCAAAGTCCTCGTTGCAGGTGTAATCCGCATGCCGTCCCGCCGCGCTCACGTTCGGCAGATAGACACAAGCCACTGGTGACAGCAGACCTGAGGCTTGCGACTCATTCAGGATCACAGGAGCCTTCACCCGATCCGTGTACAGCTCTCCGTCGAGGAAAAGCAGGCAGTCCTTGGATGCGCCAGCAGTAGCAGGATAGTAAACTGCTTGTCGTGAAGCAGACAGATGTGTGCTGGGTATTTTGTGTTCAGTAAACATGAGGTGGAAACTTCTCTACCACCGGCTCTTCACATTCCACACCTCCACCAGATCCTTCGGCAGATCCGTGATGAATCGTGACGGGCGCATCATGATGTCGCCATCGCGGGCCTGATGATTGATGACGGGATAAGTCAGATACAGCTCATCCTTCGCCCGGGTCACGGTGACGTAAAACAGGCGGCGTTCTTCTTCGAGGGCCGCGTCACCGCCTTCATCAATGGCGCGTTTGTGGGGGAACATGCCGTCCGCCAGCCAGACGGCGAAGACGACGTTCCATTCCAATCCTTTGGCCTGATGCCCAGTTGTGAGCGTGACGGCATCACGATCCTGCTGTTCCTGCTGAGCCGGTTTGTTGTCGGTATCGACACCGCTGAGCAGGGAAAGCTGGCTGAGGAATTCGAGCGGATCGGTGAAGCGGTCGCTGAAGTTGCTGAGCTGTTCCAGGTCCTGCTGGCGCTGTTCGTAGTTCTTGAACTTGGACTTCATGTAGTCCTCATACACGCCGTCAGTGATGCTGCGGATCATCTGCGCCGGGGCGGCCACCTTGCCCTCTTTGTCGATCAGCTCGTCGAGCGTGTAGGCAAACTGCTCCCAGGTGGTCTTCGCCTTCTTCGGCACCTTCAGCGGCAGAAGCACTGAGGAGAAATTGGAAGGCATCGTCTCGGCCTTGGCGGCATCGGACTTGAGCCATTCCTGCCACAGCTTCGCGGCACTGACATTGCCGATGCCTTCCACGAGGCGCACCATGCGCATGAAGCTGACTTCATCCTGGCGATTCACGGCAAACTTCATGAACGCGGCCACGTCCTTCACATGCGCCTGCTCAAAGAAGCGCAGCCCGCTGGTGATCTGAAAAGGGATGCCACGCTGCGTGAGTTCCATCTGGATTTCCATGCTGTGGAAATGCGCACGGTAGAGCACGGCGATGTCATTGAGCTCCGTGCCTTCGTCCTGCAGTTCCAAAATGCGCTGCGCCACGAAAGCAGCCTGCGCGGAGGAACTGTCCAGTGAGACAAGCGCCGGCAGCATGCCCTTCGATTCACGGGCGGGCACCAGATTCTTCGGAATCTGCCCACGGTTCATGGCGATGGCCGCATTCGCGAGGTTCAGCACCTCCGGCACGCTGCGGTAGTTTACCTCGATCTTGTGCACGCGTGCTTTCGGCCAGTGCTGGTCGAATTCGAGAATGTTGGAAACGTCCGCCCCGCGCCATGAGTAAATCGACTGCGCGTCATCACCCACCACCATGAGATTCCCCTGCGGCCCGGTGAGCAGCTCGACCATGCGGCACTGGAGGCTGTTGGTATCCTGATACTCATCGACAAGGACGAATTCAAACTGGTGGCGGTAGCGCTCCAGAAGATCTTCATTTTCCTCCAGCAACTTCACGGTGAGCGCCAGCAGGTCGTCGAAGTCCATGCAGTTGGTCTCGCGTTTCTTCTCCTGATAAAGCGTGCGCATCTTGATGATGCCCGAGGCCACCTCTTCAAAGTAGGGATAGCGCGTGTTGATGATCTCCTTGAGGCCGCAGAGCGTGTTGTCGGCCAGCGAGAAGATGTCTCCCAGCACCTCAGCCTTGGGAAAGCGGTACGTGGTGGTGTCGATGCCGCTGCTGCCGAGCACCGTTTCCATGAGGTCCTTCTGATCCTCGCGGTCCATGATGGAGAAACCTTTGCGGTAGCCAAGGCGCTCCGCGTTGTAGCGCAGAATGCGGTTGCCGATGGAATGGAAGGTGCCGCCCCAGATACGGGTCGCATCTTGAGTGACGAGCTCTTGCACCCGATGCTGCATCTCACGCGCGGCCTTGTTGGTGAAGGTCAGCAGCAGGATCGATTCCGGCTGGATGCCATTGTCCAGCAGCCACGCGACCCGATACGTCAGTGTGCGCGTCTTCCCGCTGCCTGCCCCCGCAATGACCAGCGCCTGCCCCGGTGGACTCGTGACCGCCTCATATTGCTGCTCGTTGAGCTCCGCCTTGTAGTCAATGCGGGTGCTGGGTTCGTGCGTGCTGTGCAGCGTGTAGTTGCGGGCCATCGTGGAAGTAGAAGGGGGTGGTCCAGGAGTCAAGATCGCTCAACCTGGACCTCCTCTCACTTCGGCACCTGAATCAACCCCGCTCCCACCGCCGTGGCGGGGGCTTGCAGCGGCTCTGCCGTCCGTGTGAGCAGCGGGATGATGTTGGGACCGTAGTAACCGCGACCCAGCAGGTATGCCACCACACCGCTGGTGATCGCTGTGGCCTGCGAGGTCCCGCTGCCAATGACAAATCGGTTGTCGGCATAGCCAGAAACGATGCCGACACCGGGGGCGACGAGGGTGAGCCCTGCACCTGAATTGGAGAAATACGCCTGCGTGCCATTGGCATCCACGGCACCCACACTGAGCACGCCGGAAATCCCGGCTGGCATGGAGAGGGCGTTCAGTTGCTCATTGCCTGCTGCGGCCACGATCACAACATTGCGGCTTTGTGCATAGCGCACCGCTTCATCCAGCACAGGGGATTCGCCATTGGCACCGAGGCTGATGTTGATCACACGGGCACCGAGATCGGTGGCTTTGATGATGGCGGATGAAACCAGCGCGGTGTTGCTCTCGCCGTTCGTGTCAGCCACCCGGATGTCCAGCAGTTTGACCGCCGGAGAGACACCACCGACGTTCGGGTCATTGCCTGCGATGAGGGAGGCCATCGCGGTGCCGTGGCCGTTGAATGCGCTGCCGTCGTTGACGAGGTCGTAGTGGGTGATCTTTACATTCGCCAGTGATGGGTGGCTGGTGATGCCGGAATCGATGACGGCCACGGTGACTCCCTGACCCCAGGCTGAGCGGTCGCCGCTGGCACCAATGACATCCAATCCCTGGCTGCGAAATGGAACCTTCCCACCAGGATTCGATGTGTCGGATTCCGCGAGAGGAGGCGGCAAACCGGGGATCCGCGTGATGAGATTCGGGCCGACGTGGGTGTACTCCTCGGCATGTGCATTGAGATCCCGTTCAAGCGCGGTGGTGTCCCGAAACCGGACTCGGGCGGTGCGCAGTATGATGTCGTAACCGATCACTTCGAGCCCGAGGGATGCGGCGCGGTCCCGAAATGCTGCCAAGGCCTCGGGGGTGCGGAAGGTGAGGAGTGCTTCGTTCGGCATGGAGCCGGGCACGTTGAGCGTGGCGATGGTGGGCAGGGCCGTTGGATTGGGGGAGGCCACTGCGGGTGTTTGTGGCATCGCCGTGAGGGCGGGTGGGGTGCCGGAATTCAGGCTGCGTTTTGCCGGTGTCACACCTGCTTTGAAGGATGGCTCGGCATTGGAAACCCAGAACAGCCACAGTATGGAGCCTGCCATGATCAGCACGGCGGTGGCGAAAAACAGGACTGGCAGGCGGTTGGGGCGCATGAACGTGAAAAACGTTCGCACATTGGCGCACTGGCGCGAGTTCTGCTTTTGCAGAAATGTGCGGCACTTTTCCAAACTACAACCTTGTTGTGACTCCACGCACTCCCTAACTTAACCACCATGTCGCAAAAGAAAGAAGCTTGGGGATCACGTCTTGGAGTCATCATGGCCGTCGCGGGCAGCGCGGTGGGCCTGGGGAATTTCCTCCGCTTTCCCGGACTCGCGGCCCAGTATGGCGGCGGTGCCTTTATGCTCGCCTATGCGATCTCGTTTTTGATCATCGGCCTGCCCATTGGCTGGGCGGAGTGGGCGATGGGGCGCTATGCGGGCGGCAAGGGCTACAATTCCGCACCCGGGGCCTTTGCGGCTATTTTGAACAAGCGCTGGGCTAAATACATTGGCATCATCGGGGTGATCGTGCCGGTGATGATCTACATGTACTATGTGTTCATCGAATCCTGGTGTCTGGGCTATGCGGTGAAGTTTTGGACGGGGAGCGTGGATTTGAAATCGACGGAGCAGGCGGTGGCGATGTTTAAGGGCATGAGCGGACAGATGGCCGATGGTTCTGCACTGACCTTTTCATGGGACACGGCGCTGCCATGGCTGCTGTTCGTTTTTGTGTTCAACTTCTGGCTGATCTATCGCGGGATCTCCGGGGGCATCGAAAAGATGTGCAACTACGGCATGCCCTTGCTCATTGTGCTGGCGCTGGTGGTGCTGGCGCGTGTCATGACGCTTGGTGCGCCTGATCCTGCGAGGCCGCATGACAATGTGGTGAACGGGCTGGGCTACATGTGGAATCCGAGCAAGGTGCAGATCGAGCGAACACAGCCTGCGCCGGGTGAGGTGAAGGTGGTGGAGGAACTGGTGGGGGTGGCGGCGATCACGGCGGCAGAGCAGAAGGTGGCGGCGAGCGGCGGCGTGTTGAAGCTGGTCACCATCACTCCATGGCAGCAGCTGCAAAACCCGCTGCTATGGATGGCGGCGGCGGCGCAGATTTTCTTCAGTCTCTCGGTGGGGTTTGGCGTGATCATTGTGTATGCGAGCTACCTGCAAAAGAAGGACGACGTGGTGCTCAGCGGACTGACGGCGAGCAGTGCGAACGAGTTCTGCGAGGTGGCGCTGGGCGGACTGATCACGGTGCCGGCGGCGGTGGCGTTTCTGGGGCTGGCCTCCGTGGCGGGGCAGGGGACCTTTGGCCTCGGGTTTACGGTGCTGCCGCTGGTGTTTGCCAAGATGCCGCTGGGGGCGTTCTTTGGCGGGGCGTTCTTCTTCATGCTTTTTCTTGCGGCGATCACGAGTTCGATCTCGATGCTGCAGCCGGGGATCGCCTTCCTTGAGGAAGCGATGAATGTGGGGCGCAAGGTCAGTGTGACGATCCTTGGAATGCTGACCACGCTGGGCACGGGGTTTGTGGTGTTTTTCACCAAGGAACTGAAGGCGCTCGACACGCTGGACTTCTGGGTGGGGACCTTTCTCATCTTCATTCTCGCCACGATCCAGATCATCATCTTTGGCTGGCATTGGGGCATCGAGCGAGGCCTGCGCGAGGCGCATCAAGGGGCTGCCATTCGCATTCCGCGTTTCTTTGGCTGCATCATGAAATGGATCTGCCCGGTGTTTCTCCTGGCGATCTTTATCATGACGGTGCTCACCAGCGTCTTCGGCTTTGATCTCAGCACCGGGACCTTCGGCAGCGTTTCATCCTATGTGGCTGATCTCATCGGTGGCCTGAAGGACGGCAAAGTGAGGGAAACGAATCTGGCTGCTCAGCTCAGCGTGGTTTTGGTGATCGTGGTGGCCATCTTCTTCGGCCTGCTTTCCTCCCGTTCCAAGGCCTACCAGCGCGCGGAGCAGGGCCTGGACAAACATGACTGATTACGAACTCTGAACTATTCCTACTTATGACCACTTCGGGCCTCATCGTCATGCTGCTTTCTGTCGGCACCGTCACTCTCTTGTTTGGCTGGTGCATTTATAAGGTGCTCACCACTCCGAACGAAACGGAGAAGGTTCATGGTGTGGAGTTTCACACGCCGGACATGGACGAGGAGGGCTAGTAAATGTTAATTTATTTTCTGATATGGTTGCGTGCATATCTGAACATTGATGGGTGATTTTGTGCAAATATATCAATTTTGTCACAGGAAATATAAGGCGAAAGTTTAGGAGGAAGCGCAGAGGGCAGGATGCAACTCGGGTGATAACACCCGGCCTGCTCCTCGCACCCATGAAGTCTCTCCTGCGTTCCCTGCTGCTGTCCTTTTTCCTCCTGCCCGCTGCCCTCCATGCCAGCACCACCGCGCCCATGTTTGCCGGCAGCCCGGGCACGACGCTGACGATTCAAGGCGAGACCTACACCTGGACCAGCGCCACGGAAGACGGCACCTGGCATTACGACACTTACACGAACACCACCAGCCAGACGGTCACGGTGACCGGAATGATCGGCTTTCCAGATCTGGCCACCGTGAGTGGCAGCAGTTCCACCGGCACGGTGGACGGGCACCTCAGCGCGGGCGTGTATGGCGACAGCCAGACCACTTTTACCGGCGATGGTTCCTGGCAGATCAATGGTGTGACCTACACTCATCGCAACAGGCAAGACAACTACACCGTGGACCTAACCTACGGGTATTTGCTCACTTCAGGCTTCGACGATTACAGCGGTTTGGACGGGAACCTCCACACTTGGTGGAGTGAATACGCAGGCGAAGGCATCGAAACGCATTCCATTTTTACCGGGGGCAAGACGCCGTTCAGCGGTCAGCTGGCATTCACTGTCTTTGGCACGCTTTACAACTCACCCGAGTCCTCCAGTTATACGAATCACTATTATGATGGCCAGGATGGGGGCTGGACCGACAAATACGAAAGTACTACGGATGAAGGAACCCTGGAGGTCATAGCCAGCAACTCCTCCAGCAACTCCTCCAGCAACTCCTCCAGCAACTCCTCCAGCTACTATCTCCAGATATGGGATCCCCATTTGGGAGGTGCGAGTTCCAACTACGTCACGGCTTTGCCCAACAGCAGCCTGACTGGCATCACCTGGCGGGCGCGCACGGCTCCGACCTTTGCCAAGCCGCAATTGTGGCTGGATGGCAAGCTGCTGAACTGGCAGTCGGGCGAAATCACGACGGCGGGTTTGGTCACGGACACGTATAGCGGAGCAGGTGTCACGCTAACGGTCAGCGCGTTGGCCTATAATTACTTTGTGGATGGTGGCAATGCAGCGGTAACCATCACCAGTAGTACCGGGGGCGGCATCGGGACGCTGGCCAATGACGGCACTTTCAATCTTAGCGGGCATGTGCTGCAAAACGCCAGTCCCAATCACAGCGCCCCCCTGTTTACTGACTCCTTCACGGTGTTGCGTGTGAGCCTTTCCAATTATTCGTTCGCCGGAGGCTTCGAAGACAGCCTGGGCAACCGCACCGACGTCTACGTGAACTCCAGTTCTGGCACCCTCACAATCTCAGGGGTCAACACCAATCCCTACTATGGCAGTGTGAAGCTTAGGACGGGCAGTGCGACCTACTCAGGCACCTACAACAGTGGTCTCTTTACAATGTCAGGAACTTCGGTTTCAGAGCCCTCCTCCCAGCCCTCCCTCTACGGGCCGCCGGCGTTCTGGGTGCGGGGAGAGTTTTATTTGCGCAATGCGACCACGCTGACCAACTACGCCTCCGCTGCGGGCCATAGTCTGACTTTGACTGGCACCAGCACCTGGACGCTGGCAGGGACGGACGGCACGGGGGCTTTCAGTGGCGCGTGCAGCAAGGACCCCGTGGGCGTCTTTTTGGTGCAAGCATTGGATGAGTCCAGCCAGCCCATCGCTGGTGCCTTCGTGCCGGTTATTCCGGCCAATGCGGATGGTTCTCTGCACCTTTCCTGGGAGGCCGCGCCGACGGGTATGCCACCGGCGGTGAGGGAGAACGACCACAACCTCGTTTACCTCGGCACTGCGGCGGATGACACGAACCCCGCTGCTACCGCCGCCTACTACGGCAGCGCGACGGCTTCAGATCAAAGCGACTGGCTGGTGAAACTGCGCACGGATGGGAGCAGCACGACGCCTTACACGGTAACCTACACCGATTACAGCACGGCCACCAGCGCCACGGGAAGCTACAGCGCGCAGACGCATCTGTTTCAGACCGCCTCTCTGAGCAGCGGCTTTCCGGTGCCGGTTTATGGAGTAGACCCCAATGCCAATTTCGCGCGCTGGGGGCTGACACAGCCGGATTCGGCCACTGGCCTGCCCGCCACGTTTCTGGTGCAGGGAGACATCTGGCGCTACACTGGTACGGATGGCAGCGGCAATGCTACTTACGCAGGCTACTACAGCAGCCCGCAGACCGGAAGCCAGATCATGAGTGTGGCCGCGCCAGATGCCAACGGCGCACGGGTGGTGACGGTGACGGACCCCTACCGTGGCGATGGCAGCCCTGTGCAGGGCACGCTCAATGATGTGCGCCGCAGCGTTCGCCTAAGCGATGGCAGTGAGGTCTACTCAGGGAAATTCGACGGGCAGCAGGACACCCCCACGCTCAATGCCAACAGCCTGCACACCATCGCCGCTGATCTCGACATCACCGGCAACGTGATCACCTTCGGTTCTTTGTCGACGAATGCTTCCACGGCTGGTGTAACGATGCAGTTTCAGGACACGGCCAGCGGGGGATCGTTCACGGGCAGCTTTTACAGCATGCTCGCACGCCCTCAGGCCCAGTGGCTGTGGGCGCGCACCGCCAGCACCAGCGGGCAAAGCACCCTGCCGGTGATGAAGCTGGATGCGACGCACAAACTCACGCTCTTTGACAGTCCGGCCACCGGGCAGGCGCAGAACGCAGGCGTGGTGCTCGATCCCAAGGTAGACGGCGTCAGCACCATTCGCGGCGTGCTGCGCGTGCGGCCCGGCGGAGACATCGACATGGGCGAGTTCACGGCCACACCCGCCGGAGTGCCAGCGCCCTGAGGCACCGACTGCGCATACGCTTGCTCAAGGCGCTGCGCCCAAGCCCTGCAACTGCAGAACGCTGAACCCGACATTCTTCTTGGAATCCATGAATTCAATCTCCCTCCGCCTCATGCGCGGACAATTCCTGCGCGAAGTCATCACCCTGCTGCTCTTCGCTGGCCTCATGCTGCAAAGCGCCACCGCCGTGGCCCCCGACTGGTGGAGCACGCGCAGCGCTCTCATGCTCGATGCCGATTCGGACGACTTCGCCGTTGCCAACCTCGGACAGCTCAAAAATTTGGCCCGAAAAGCCGCGCAGGAAATGAATGATTCCTTCCCCGGCGGTGCCGGTACCGCGCTCAATGCCATGATTGATGCCTGGACCGCGCCACCGGCCACCGGTGTATCAAGGGACGACTACGCCGCCCTCACCCTCGGTCAGCTCAAGACCATCGCCAAGCCCTTCTATGACCGCCTTGCCGACGTAGGTTTGCGTCCTGCCAATACCTACCCCTGGACCGGCACGAATCCTGACGACTACGCCTTGGCGAATCTCGGTCAGGTGAAAACGGTCTTCGCCTTTCCCGTCCCCCCGCTCGTGCAGCTCGCCACCCAGACGGGAATTCCCTCCACTCAGTTGCTGACGGCGGTGCAGGCCTGGCAAAACATCTCCATGGACCAGCGCGCCGAGGATGCCACGCTCGATGATCTGGATGGCGACGGCATTTCCAATCTGCAAGAATACCTCATGGGCACGCCCCTCTTCGAGCCTGCCGACATCGACGGCGACCGCATCCCCAATACCGTGGAGGATTTGTATCCCGACATCCTCAGCAAAAGCCGCTTTGCCGATGCTGTGGAGGACTACGATGGCGACGGCGTCATGAATTTCGAAGAAATCCAGCTCGGCCTCAGCCTCAGCGCCGCCAGTTCCGGCCGCACCGATGGCTTGAGCGACGCCCAAGTCCTCGCTACCCACCTCAAGCAGATCCTCCCAGGCACCGTGCGCGAGATGGCCCAGCGCCAGCTCTGGGACTACAGCATCTACCTCCTCACCGACTACGACGAGGATGATGGCCTGCTCACCGGCCACCCCGAATGGCAGAGCCAGGAAGATGCCAATGCCAATGGCCTGCCCGACGGCTGGGAGGCCTACATAGCCGCCTATGTGCCACCAGTCATACGTGCCACCTACAACGACTGCGACGGCGACCGCATGCCCGACCTCTGGGAATACCGCTACCAGTTCGACCTGCGCGATGCTGGAGACGCAGGCTATGCTCTCTTCTATTCCGTCACTGTGCCTCAGGCCCCGGTGGCCCCAAACCCAACGGACTACAGCCCAGAGGACTACACGGTGGCCCTTGCACAGTATCAGAGCGCCCTCGCCGACTACACCTTCACGGTCCAGACGGACCCCGATCTCGACCGCCTGTGCAATCTGCGCGAGTACTACCTCGGCAGCAATCCCCGCCTAGCCGACACCAACGGCGATGGCACCGCTGATGAAGCCGCAGTCCTCGCCGGAAACGACCCCAGCGGCGGAGGGCCTAATCAGGGTAAAGAAGCCCAGGCCGACGATGACGGCGACGGCGTCACCAATGCCCAGGAGTTAAAGCTCGGCATCAATCCCTCCCAATCCAATGCCGCCCAGGATCAGGACAACGACGGTTTTACGGATGTCCAAGAAGCTCTCGCTGGCAGCAATATCTTTGATTCGGGCAGCAGATCAGGTCCTGCAATCTTAGCTTCAATAAAAAGCTATGGTTTCCTTTATGACGAAACCCAACCATTCCCTAATGGAACAATATACAAAAGGTTTAGTGGTAGGTCATATAATGACTACGGTGTGGAATTCATCAATATTTCGGAGTGGGATCCTGGAAATTCATCTGATCAAGGCGATGCCGTGCGAGGTGCCTTCAACACAGGAACTTTTGGCGGCACCGAACAACTCCCACAACAGGCATTTCCCCAGATTTATTTCGGAAATGAGGAACTCTATAGGACGTGGGTTAGTGCTTTCACCGGTGGCCCATACACCCATGAGGGTGGCGGGGATGCTACGAAATTCACCATCATCAAAGCCACGATTCCTAACCCACCGAAGGTCCCCTGGACCCGGCTGTATCTTGTAAAGAAATACACTGGAAGCACTCAAGACTATGCGTCTGAGAGCGATATGATTTTTGGCGATGAGATGGGGATCGTGGTGTTTAGCCAGGACGCTGAAGGCAATCAAAGCGTCACCTATCAACCCACTGTCGCTGACCCAGCGATCTCCAACGACGGAAATAGTCTGATCATTACCCCTCCCCAGGTGGATAACCAGATAATCAGTTACCGGCTGACACCTTTCCCCCTCGAAGTCGTGATTCCTGATGTGGCTATCAATGCTAAGACCATTATTTACGATCAAAACGGAACACACGATGAAGACGTCTGGACTGACCAAAGCTCTAATCCGCCTCCCAACCAAACGAACGAAAATGATAACAAAGCTGTGCTAAATCGGCAGTACAAAAAAGCTGAAGAACTGAAGATTGCGCGGTTTAGAAACTCATTGTTCAATAATGGGATTGTCAATTTGTCACGCGAGGATGATGCTTTTGTGGTGCGGATTACTGGAAATGAATATAAAAACAAGGCAGGAACAGTCACACTTCAAGCATTTGATGAAAATGGTCATCCTGAAGGTGAAGGACAGACGATAGCTCTGCATTGGACCGCCAAGCCTGATCCTGGCCTGTACTCTATACCCATGGTGCTGGTGTCGGATGATGTTGATCGAAATGGCCTCCGCTGTTATGATTCTAATGGCAATGCGGGCAACCACCCAGAGCTAGCCTTCAAAGTCTCAGGCAACGGCAGCTTACACCTTCAATCATTCAAGATCGGAGACAAAGAATCTATTTCAGTAGGAGGATATTCCGTACCGGCAGCGAAAATTTCAAATAATGTTCCCATCACAGTATATGTGCTTGAAACAGCTAAAGACCCCGACCGGACCGAAGTTTTTCAACGCGTCGATGAGCATATCAAGACGGCCAACGAGCGGTTGCTCCAGGTGGGCGTCAGGCTCAATCCAAGTATTAAACCGGTTTTGCGCATTCCGGCACTGAAGCAGCAGAAGATTGAGGTTGACCCTGCTACTCACGAGAAACGCAACTGTGTATATTGGAATGTGATTCAGCCTGCGCAAAGACCTGCGGACGAGGTGCTTCTTGCTGATATGACCCCCAAATCCAAGGCCAGCGACATCGTGATCATTTACGCTGACGTGGCGGTGAAAGGTGAGTCGCGAGTGAAAGACAAAAATGGAAATTTAGTGGGTGACTATGAGCATGGGATGATTAGGGCGGCTGCATGGTTTCCTATGACCGGCGACAACACCATATCAAAAGAAAATAGGCTTCGATATGAGAATCGAATTATAGTGTCATTTAAAGACTCGCAGATTTTTACTTTAGCTCATGAGATAGGCCACATTTTGACACGTCGATGGCATTACGGCGAGGACTACCCTGATCAGGAAGAGATCGATGTTATTGAAAAGAATATTATGAAAAAAGGAGAGACGATTGACTTTCGGGTGTGGAAAAATTTAATGAGAGGAACATCTCCATTTAACACGATCACTTCAACCAAACGTCTCTATCATTCCCAGGAAAATCTCATTCGAACATATTTAAAGACAGTGCCATATTAAGACTAGCTCCTTTTTACGATGACAACGAATTTGCACTCCTCGATGTGGCACGACTCCTGGCTGATTGCTGGTGGCCTTTTGACGTTTATGACGATAAGCATGGGATCAAATCTTCGATCGCAGTCCAATGATGCCCGAGATCCTTTTGCAAGTCCACCGCCGTCTCCGGCGGAGGTGATGGCTGAATCTGAAGCTGAAAAACTGCGACGAATCCAGTCGATGCTAACGAGATGGGGCGACGAAGGAATGCTCGGAGAGAGCCATCTGAAGAAGAGACTGGAAATGATTCGAACTTATCCGGAACTGGGGAAGTTCTTACCCAAGATAGCAGACCATATGATTGATCAGAGATCGCCGGAGATTGGTGATGTGTTGGATGCCATGTCACTGCGTCCGGATGTGTCGCCCGCAGCTACTGCCCGCTACATCGAATTGGCAAAGCGCATCATTGAGGGCAAGACGGCCAAAGACATTAAAGATGACTTCGAACGGGAGTATCTTAGTGGCATCACTGAGGTGCTAGCCGCTCATCTTTCAGCCGACAACGAGGATCTTTTGATGGCCTTGCTGCATTTCGGAACAAAAGGACACGCCCATAGGGCGCTAGGACGGGTTGGCACCATTCGAGCGTTGTCTGCGATGCAAAAGTATGCTGATAACTATGAGCAGTACGCCCGAACACAGAACGATGGGTCGGCATCCTTGTGGTTGAAGGAGATCAAAGAGAGTCTGAGTGAGCTGAGCAAGCGTGTGTCTGACACCAAGCAGGGAATCAGCGCGACGATCCAACCAAAAGTCTCCAAGGCTGACAAGACCGTCCAGCACATGACAAGCAAGAGTTCCGAAATATCTCCAGCATGGAATATAATTATGATTGTAACAATCGGTGGTGTCTTGAGTGGAATTTTCATTCTGGCGTCGAAGCGACGAAAAAATGAACTCAGGAAACGGGGCAAATGAGCCTATGCATCAATCAATGGAACTGAGCTCGCCAGCTAATTGAAAAAGATACCAAAAATTAAATATGCGCCACAAGATGAAAAATATAAAAAAGATGTCAGGCGTTATGTGGTGTATTACTTGGAATAAAACATTGTAAATCAAAGGGCAATCTGCGCGAATGCGCAAGCCGATCATGCGCGTAAGTACGCCGCCGCCGATCACCCAGTCACTCGAATCGACTTCAGTCTGAAGCCCCCTCTACGCCCTCCATCTCTCCACCATCACAGGCCTGAATCCCCTCACGCCGCCACCTTCGTCTTATCAATCTTCGCCACGGTCGAGTTCGACACCTTTTTATCCTCCGTGTAGTTAAACAGGTTCAAATCCAGATGGTGCGCATCACAGCGCGGGCACTTCTTCAAAGTGTAAGTAATTCGCGCCGCGGCATCCTTCTGAATCGTCTGATCCAGCGTGGCAAGGGCCGCTTCCGTCTCCGCCAGCGGCGCAGCAGCAATCGGCTTGGTGAACTCATTCGCGCGTGCAATGAGCTCTTTGATTGACGCCTGCAGCGCGGCGAGCCGTTCCTTCTTTTTCAGCTTCTTCACCACCGACCACTGCTCCGGCGCATGCAGGTGCCCCGTGCGGTGCTTTTTGAGGTACTGCTGGCAGCCCTTGCAGTAAGGCATGCCAAAGACCATCATCGACGGCACCATGGCGCCGCCTGCGTAGCCGCAAATTTCGAGCAGCTTGTAAAAGTAGCCCCACATGCCCAGCGGGCTGCCAGAATCGCCCGAGTGCTTGTCCTTAAAGGCCATGCCTTCGCTTGTTCCGATGCCTGCCGCGTTTTCTCAAAAACTACGCAGCAACTCGTGGAGCGACAATCGACTAAACCGGCAGATGGAAGTAGCCGTGGATGTGGGGATGGCCGCGGAAGTACCAGACGAAGTCGGGGCTTTCGATCTGCCAGGTGTCCCAGACTTTGTCGGCGCCGATGTCGTATTTGCCGCCGTAGCAGGAGACGAAGAGGCGCTGGACGAGGTTTTTCTCCTCGATGGTTTTCATGGTGGCGGCGACGTCGTCGGGACGGAAGCAGACGAGCATGCGGCGCATGGTTTCGAGGAGCTTGGCCTGCTGGTCTTTGCTGAGATCGGCTGAGCTGAGGCCGGGAAGGTCGGTCTTGCGTTTTTCGATGACTTTGGCGGGGCTTTCGTCGCGGGGTTCGCGGCCGACGAGGATTTTTTCCTGCTGCTTGCCATCGAGGGCTTGAACGAATTCATTGAAAACGAGGCCCTGATACCAGAAGGGGTTGCCTTCGTGGTCTTTGGTCTCGTTGAAGGCTTTGGCGAAGTTGCCGTAGAAGATGGGGCGGCCGCCAAAGCCGAGGCCTTGATCGGTGTGGGCATGGCAGCGGCGGGTGACGTGATGGCCGGTGTAGATGAACTCGAAGTCGGCATCGGCAGGTGTGCCGAAGAAGCCGACGGAGGGGGTGTTTTTGATTTTGCCCATGAGGTCCTTCTGCACCTGCCAGTTCATTTTTTCGCGGTGGTCGGGATGATGAAGGGACTCGAAGATTTGCCGAACGAGGTCCTGCTGATCTTTGGTGTAGAAGGTGTGGAGGCGCTGCTCGGGGCAGATGTACCACCAGTTGCTGACGTAGCCGCGCTGGGGGTGATCGAGGGGTAGGACGATTTTTGAATGCTGCTCTTCGGTGAGGCTTTTGTAGAACTGTGTGGGCAGGGAGTCTTTGCCTGCTGCTGGTGTGGTCGCGGCTCGGAGGGATGGGAAGGCGGTGAAGGCGGCGGTGGCTCCGAGGGTGCGGAGGATCTCGCGGCGGCTGAGGAACTTCCTGTCGAAGGGAGCGAGGAGCGAATTCATGCCTTATCTTCTCAGAGAGCGTCGGAAAAGACCAGCGGGAATTGGCAGCGCGGTGTGGGATTGCTTGAACAGCAAAGCCAATGAACTCAAGGCGGCATGATCGCGGAACGGAGAGTCACGGTGGAAAGTTATTCGCGTGAGCGTGACGCTGTGGCCGTTCGTCCAGAACCGCCTGAAGGCGGAACTACAATACGTACGCTGGGTTTGCGATGGATCGGTGCGAAGAAGAGGGCGATTTTCGCCGGGCAACTGAACTCAAGGTGACTTGATTGCGGAGCGGATAGTCTGAGTGGCAATCATCCGTGATAGGCAGGGGGGCTCAGGACTGCACTTCGGCCATGTATTCGCGGACGGCGCGGAGGGTTTCGCCTGCGACATCGGCACGGGCTTTGGCAAAGGGGGGGCGGAACCAGGGGAAGCTGCCGAGGAGGTCTGGGGTGACGAGGACCTGGCCGTCGGTGTCGGTGCCGGCACCGATGCCGATGGTGCTGGATTTGACGAGGCCGGTGATCTGGGTGGCGACGGCGGGGACAATGCTTTCCAAGACGATGGCGACGGCTCCGGCTTGATCGATGGCCTGGGCGTCGGCGATGAGGTGGTCGATGGACTCGGCGGTCTTGCCCTTCTTTTTGTAGCCGCCTTCTTCTTTGACGCTCTGCGGGAGCATGCCGATGTGGCCGACGAAGGGAATGCCTGCGGCGATGATGGCGCAGATCTGGGGGAGCATGCTGACGCCGCCTTCGAGCTTTACGCAGGCGGCACCGCAGGCCATGAGACGCCGGGCATTGGCCACGGCCATCTCGGGCGTGAGGTAGCTGGCGAAGGGGAGATCTGCAATGACGGGGGCGCGGGTGACGCCACGGCAGACGGCGGTGGTGTGGTGCACCATCATTTCCATGGTGACGCCGGTGGTGTCTGGCATGCCGAGCACGACCATGCCGAGGGAGTCGCCGACGAGGAGGAGGTCCACACCGGCGTCATCAAGCATGCGCGCGGTGGGGTAGTCGTAGGCGGTCAGGACGGCGAGCTTGGGGCCGGTGGCTTTGCGTTGAGGGAGCTGTGAAAGGGAGGTCAGCATGACTAGGCGATGACGTAGCGGGGGATCTTGTTTCGTTTGAGCAGGATGAAAGCGAGCAAGGGATAAAGCAAACCGAGCGCGATACCGATGTAGCCGGAGGCGAGGGTGACGTTTCGCGTGGTCACGAGCATGGCGGGATTTTTTACCTGCTGCAGAGTGTGGGCCAGGGTGAAGGGCAGGGTGTAGGTGACGGTGAGCCAGGCGGTGAAGAGGGCGGCGGCGATGCCATAGAGTGCGCAGGCGAGGGCTGCTTTGCGGGCAAGCGGGCTGAGGCGGAGGAGGCCGACGCCGGAGGTGAACTGCACCAGGGCGTAGAGGAGGCCGGGGAAAAAGAGGGCACGCATGGTGGAGGCGTAGGCGGGATTTCCGCGCATCATGTCGGCCATGAGCCCGGTCTGGCCTTCGAGCGGGGCAAAGCTGACGCTGCAATTTTGGACCATGCTGACGAGGGTGAAGCTGCCAAAGAGGATGTATAAGCCGCCGATGACCTGAAAGATGGTGGTGGACTGGGAGGGCGGGGGGGATTCCATGAGGGGGAGTGCACTAGGGCAGTCGGTGCAGGCGATGTCACGCTGAAAAATCATGCGTGACAGATCATCGCCGATGTCATTGAATAACTCCCAGTCTGCTTTCAACCAACCTAACCAACCATGAAAACACTGCTGACCCTTCTCGCCTTCACGGCCTCTTTGACGCTCAACAGCATCGCCGCTGATCCGCCCGTGAACACCGAATGCCCGGTGTGCCACAAGGACGCGCGGCTGATTTTCCGCAGCACGACGAAGGACGGCAAGCGGGTCATTTTCGCCACGGCGGAGTGCAAGGAGAAGTTCGACAAGACTCCGGGCAAGTATCAGGTGAAGCCGAAGTCCTGATTTGGGACGTGGTATGATGTGAACCTTTGGGGGATGTGATGCGTCTGGTGGTGAGCCGTGCCGCCGTCAAAGATCATGCCCTGTTTGCGTGGATGCTCGTTTCCGCCTTTGATCGACGGAAGCGAGTGATTCCTCATTCCGTGCTTGAGCCGTGGATTGACCGACGGATAGACTGCGAATTCATCTCATGCCATCCAGCCTCCCGGACCCCACCTCTCACGCAGCGGCACTCGACCGTGCGCGCCGCAAAGCTTACTGGCATCTGCTGCCGCTGCTGTTTGTCAGCTACATGATCGCGTACGTGGACCGGCAGAATGTGGCGGTGGCGAAGCTGACGATGACGCGTGATCTGCCGGGCTTTGACAATGCGGTGATCGGCTTCGGTGCGGGGATTTTCTTCCTCGGCTACTTCCTGCTGGAGATTCCCGGCACGCTGATGGTGGAGCGCTGGAGCGCGCGCAAGTGGATCTGCCGGATCATGATCACCTGGGGCGTGATGGCGGGGCTGACAGCGGCGGTGACGACGCCGTGGCAGTTTTACACGGTACGCTTTTTTCTCGGGCTTGCGGAGGCGGGCTTTTTTCCGGGCGTGGTGGTGTACCTCACTCATTGGTTTCCCAGCCGGGATCGGGCGCGTGCGCTGGCCACGTTTCTCGTGGCGACGCCGATGGCGCAGATTGTGAGTCCGAAGATCTCCAACGCGCTGCTGCAGATCGGCGCGGACGCGGCGCATCCGCCGGTGCTGGGCATGGTGGGCTGGCAGTGGGTGTATGTGTTCTGGGCGCTGCCTGCGGTGGTGCTGGGTGCCTTTGTGTTTTTCTGGCTGGTGGACCGGCCGAAGCAGGCGAAATGGCTCACGGAGGAGGAGAGCACAGCGCTCGAATCCGAACTGGAGCGCGAACGTTCGGAGACGCGCAAGGGCAAGCGCATGACGGTGCTCGAAGCGCTGAGGCATCCCAAGGTGCTGCTGCTGGCGCTGGTCTATTTTTGCACGGTGACCGGCAGCTATGGCATCGAGTTTTTCATGCCGAGCATTTTGAAGTCATGGTATCACATGGACATGAACAAGCTGACATGGCTGATCATGCTGCCACCGGCCGTGGCCATGTGCGGGCAGCTTTTCATGGGCTGGAGTTCGGACCACTTCAAGGAGCGCCGCTGGCATGCTGTGCTGCCGATTGTCATGGGTTCGACGGCGCTGGGGCTGATGCCACACACGCAGGGGAATCTGGTGCTGACGATGGTTTGCCTGATGGTCGCGTTTGCCGGATTCAAGAGCTATATGCCGGCCTTCTGGGCGCTGCCGAGCATGTTTCTCACGGAGTCTGCAGCGGCGGGAAGTATTGGCCTGATCAATTCGATTGGAAACCTTGGCGGGTTCCTGGGGCCGAATGTGCTGGGCACGGTGGAGAAAATGACCGGCTCATTTGTGGGCGGGTTGTACTATCTGTGCTGCTCCATGCTGGTGGCTGCGACGATCATCTTCAGTTTTGGATTGGGAAAAAAAGAGACTGTCAAATGAGGTGTTATTTTGGCAGCCGTCCTGGCACTTTTAATGATTGCGGCATCCTGCGCATCCTCACATACTCGCGCCGCTTTCCCGCATTATGAAAAAAGGCCTCTTCAGCACCAAATCCACTTCGCAGCTCATCGCTGAGTCCCAAGATGAATCCCATGGTCTGAAGCGTGTGCTTTCGCGCTGGGCGCTTGTTTCACTCGGCATTGGGGCAGTGATCGGCACAGGGATTTTTGTGCTGACCGGTCATGCGGCGGCGGATTTTGCCGGACCTGCGGTGGCTTTGTCCTATGTCCTCTCCGGGCTTGGCTGCTTGTTTGCCGGATTGTGTTATGCGGAATATGCGGCGGCGATTCCCATCGCTGGCAGCGCTTACACTTATTCCTATGCGACGCTGGGGGAACTGGTGGCGTGGCTTATCGGCTGGGATTTGATTCTCGAGTATCTCTTCGCTGCTGCCACGGTCGGGGTGGGCTGGTCGAAGCATTTCACCCCGTTCATGAAGGATTTTTTCAATGTGGACCTGCCGGAGCAGTGGTGCCGTGCGCCGCTTGATTACATCGACGGTCACATCACGCACACGGCCAACTATGTGAACATTCCTGCCATTCTTTTGATCTGGGCGGTCACGTGGCTGCTGGTCGTGGGCATCAGGGAATCTGCCAGCTTCAATAATGTGATGGTCGCGATCAAAGTGGTGATCATTCTGATGATCATCGGCCTCGGCTGGGGTTACATCAACTCCGCGAACCTGACGCCGTTCATTCCTGAAAACACCGGTGAATTCGGCAAGTTTGGGTGGAGCGGCATTCTCAAAGGCTCGGCAGTGATCTTCTTTGCCTACATCGGATTTGATGCGGTCTCGACGGCGGCGCAGGAGACGAAGAATCCGCAGAAGGACATGTTCTGGGGGATGATCGGCTCGCTGGCGATCTGCGCGGTGCTGTTTGTGGCGGTGTCCATCGTGCTTTGCGGCATGGTGAGCTACAAGGAGCTGCATGTGGATGCTCCCGTTGTTTACGCGCTGGAGAAGGTGGCGGGCGACAACTTGAAATGGCTGCGCATGGCGGTGGAGATCGCGGTGCTGGCCGGTTTGAGTTCGGTGATTCTCGTGCTGCTGATGGGACAGCCGCGTGTGTTTTTCAGCATGGCCAAGGATGGACTGCTGCCGCCGATGTTTGCCAAGGTGCACCCCAAGTACGGCACGCCGCACATCACCACCATTGTCACGGGTTTCGTCTGCTCCATGCTGGCGGGTTTTCTGCCATTGAACCTGCTGGGTGAACTTGTGTCCATCGGTACGCTGATGGCGTTCAGCGTGGTGTGCATCGGCATCATCGTGCTGCGCAAGACCAAGCCTGACATGCCGCGCCCTTATCGCACGCCGTTTGTTCCTGTGGTGCCGCTGCTGGGTGCTGGGATTTGCGTGCTTCAGGCGTGCTCGCTGCCTGCCGACACTTGGATCCGGCTCTTTGTGTGGATGGCCATCGGTCTCGTGATCTACTTCTTCTATGGCATCAAGCACAGCAAGCTGCGAAAGGAGTCCTGAATCCGGCTGGCCAAGCTGTACGCCTAGAGGGCAGATTTTGCAATGCGGTCTCGCAGTTGGCTGAAAACTCGGGAAGCTTGGCGGGGTTTACTGATTCACTGTCATGCCCCCCACTCCTGATGACTTCAAACATCGCCCAAGGGTGGATGATGAAGAGTCTGGGAGGAGTCCGGCAACCAAGAGAGTGGCTCCTGCGCTCCCTCCTTTGAAGGCGCTGCCGAAAATTCAGCGCAGTGTCATGCGTGACGCTGCTGAGCCACCGGCAGACAGCTGGCGGGTGCGCTGGGACAAATGGGGCGGACGCTCGCTGGCTTTGAGCATTGTCGTTCATGTGCTGATCCTGAGCGCTGGAGCATTGATCGTGGTGCATCATGTCACCGACAGGCAGTTGGACTTCATTCCTGGTGGGGGCTCGGTCCAGGGCGCGCAGGCGGACGAGGCGCTGCAGCACAAGATTCAACAGAAGAAAAATCCGTGGCTGAAAAAGGCGATGCCCAATCGCAAACTGGGGGTGGCCAACAGCATCAAGGATGTGATGGTGCTGTCGGAGCTTCCGGACATGCTCGATTTTTCGCCGACGTCCAAACCCATGGGCGGTGGGGCGGTCAGCGGAGGATTTGGCCTGGCGGGTGCGGCGGGAGGTGTTGGCACCGGGGTGGGGCTGGGGGGCAAGAACGGGATGGTGTTTGGCCCTCTGTTTGGCCTGACCATCAAAGCCAAAAAGCTGGCGGTGGTGCTCGACGTTTCTTCTTCGATGATGCCTCACTTGGAGCGTGTGGTCAACGAGGTGGACAAGGTGGCGAAAGGCAGCGTGGTGGTGCTGTATTTTGGCTGCGGTCTGGAGCCGCCTGCGAAGCCATTGGTGGGCACGAAAATATTTCGAACGTCAGCCGTCGAGTTTGAAAAATTCTGGCGTCAAGGCGGGGCCACTTTCATGGAGACGGCGCAGTACAAAATCAAAACCAAAGACCCGATCCCAAGCAAGGATCTGTTCCTCAAGCTGTCTCGCCGTCCGCAGACTTATTTCATCCACAACGTGGGGGTAGGGTACACGTGGCTGGCACTGCTGAGTGATGAGGTGCGCAATGCGGATGGGCTGTACTGGTTCTCCGATTTTCAGGATCGCGTGGACTTCAAGCAGGTGTCTGTGGTACTCGAAAACTTGAAGCTCAGGAAGCAGCGGCTGTATATTCACTCGTCTGGCAAGGGGGAGTACTTTGACCTTGTCAAAAATCAGCTCGTGGTGCCCACGGAGGGTGATTCGTATATTGAGGAGTGAGGAGCTAGAACATGATGCCCCTCACCGCACTGGTACAAAACGTACGATGTTGCGGTGGTAGACTTCGCACTCTTTCTTGTGCATCCAGATGCTGAACCAGAAAAGCAGCGCACCGAAGATGACGACGGAAAATACCAGCAGTCGGCTTTTGGGAGAACGCGATGCGGCGAGGGCTGCGAAGCTGCACAAGGACATCGCATAGTAGGGCCAGGCCCAGTCTTTGCGTCGTTGAGTCTGCTCCTGAATCAGGGGTGCGAAATCGGGCGAGCGTGTGGCGAGGATGCGGGGCGTCGCTTTGGCGCGCAGATCATTGTAGGGCCACACGCTGGCGCAGGAGACGCAGATGATGGCCAGCGCGAGCATGCGGCACTTGGCCTCGCCGAACATGAAGGAGACGATCAGAAACGTCAGGCCGATGCCCAGTCCGTACAGGGGCAGGGACTCCAGCAGGAGATGGAGGTACTCGGGGTCGCAGATGCTCTGCCAGAGGGTGGTGAGTTCGCGCCACATGGGGAGGGATGCTGAATGCTGAAAGACCGGGGTGCAAGGTGGGATGAGACAGCTTGAGCTGAATCACAATGTGCTTGCGTGTGCCTCGTCATTTTGCGTAGCCTTGAGTCAAATGACAACGAAACTATCGGTCTTTAGATCCATATGGTCGCGTAAACTTGGGAAGGTTGTCCGAGAGGCGAATCATGGCCGACGCAAGCAACCGATCAGACTCCTGCTCGTTCTTGTCGGTATGATTTCATCGATTGCTGCCGCTGACCCCAAACCAACAGCAGCGGATTTTTTCGCGCTTTATCCTATCGTGTCGGATGACGCCCTCAATCGCACGTTTGCCCAAAAATTCCATTATGAAAGCGCCTTCGATGAATCCAAGATTGAGAGTGGTTTATATCGACCCGAATCCGTCTTGACCTTCGATCATATTGCGAAAGTTGCGATCTCGAGCAGGGAAATCCAAGCTGCTCCGATTGACGGGGTTCACTTTACTCTCAACGACGCAGGTGCACTGAAGCTGCGTGAGTATCTTCGTCAGCCCAATGCGAAGGAGATGGTCGTCTTTATCGATGGGTATGCCTATGCGACCGTATCACTCGATCTCGCTCTGAAAATGGCCGATAAACGTGTTCTTTGGGTGATTCCGCCCCAGCCGCAGCAAGACATCACACGCCGTTTTCTCGATCTCCTTATCGATAAACTTCAAGCAAGACTGGCCATGCAACGTTCTGGGAAAAACTAGCCAGGTTTGGGTGGGTGATGTTCATCCAAGGTTTTGAGAGAAACTGATCTGTTTGCGCCTTCGGATAGGACCCGGTTGAATCGTTGAGGATTGACTAAGATTCCTTTTAAGTTATATTTCCATAATATCAATTAAAACCATATGAAAACCGGTCTCCTTCTCTTCATCTTGAGTGCTGGGTCATTGCTTTCAGGCGCTGAACCCGCGCAACCCGCGACGGCACCGGCTGGCGTTCCGGCGGAAATCACACGATTCTACCATGATGTAAATTTCGCTGCTTGCTTGTGCACTCCAAAGGAGCGCGTACTGGTGAATCTCAGGCTCAAGGCTAACTCGACGGACAAGCTCTCTGCGCGTCTGCAAGCAGTGGCAGAGGCTGTTCAGAGAATTCGCGAGGCTTCGACGTTCATCGATCCGCAGATGGTGCATGATGCGGGTCTATCCCAAAGCTCTGCTGAAGAACTCACCGAGATTGCCTCGATGCAGCGGACCGGAGATCGCATTCTGGTGGAGGTGAGTACACGGTCGGTGTCTCCTGAAACGAGGTCATGGCTGGTGGCTCAATTTGATCATCCGACGCAGAAGACAGCGGCTGCTGATGCTGCGGGCATGGCTGAGGTGCTGAAGCAAACGGCCCGCAAAGAGATTCATGTCTGGAATCAGGTGCATGGGCGCTGGGTGCGCGATGAGGCGGGTATTGTCCTGCTGAAGCTGTCGAAGTAAGAAAGTAGTCGAGATTCTTAGCTCGTTCAGGGAGGGATCGAAGCCATCCAGAGCGAGCTAAAGCTCACGAGTACTTTTAAAACAGGTCTGTCTGCCCGGTGACTGGTGGCATGAGGCCGAGTTTGCGGTAGGCGGCGGGCATGGCGACGCGGCCACGGGGGGTGCGTTTGAGGTAGCCTTGCATGACGAGGTAGGGCTCGTGGACGTCTTCGAGGGTGCTGGTGTCTTCGCCGACAGCGACGGCGACGCTGCCCATGCCGACGGGGCCGCCGTCGAATTTGCCGATGATGGTTTCGAGGATGCGGGTGTCCATTTCATCGAGGCCGGATTCGTCGATGTCGCGCATGGTGAGGGCCTGGCGGGCGACGTCTTCGGTGACGATGTTTTGAGCTTTGACCTGGGCGAAGTCGCGCACCCAGCGGAGGAGGTGATTGGCGATACGCGGCGTGCCACGGGAGCGGCGGGCGATCTCATGCGCGCCTTCGGGCTCGATGGCAATATTCAGCAACCGTGCGGAGCGGATGAGGATGTGCTGGATCTCCTCGGCGGTGTAGTAGTCGAGACGGTTGGGAATGCCAAAGCGGGAGCGCATCGGCGCGGTGAGCATGCCGGCGCGGGTGGTGGCGCCGACGAGCGTGAAGGGCGGGAGATCAATGCGTATGGTGCGGGCCTTGGGCCCCTGATCGATGATGATGTCGAGGCGGTAGTCCTCAATGGCGGGATACAGGTATTCCTCGATGCTTGGGTGGAGGCGGTGGATTTCGTCGATGAAGAGGACATCGCGCTCCTGCAGATTGGTGAGGATGCCGGCGAGATCGCCCGCGCGATCAATTTGCGGGCCACTGGTGGTGTGCAGTTTGGTGCCGATGGCGTTGGCGATGAGATTGGCGAGGGTGGTCTTGCCCAGGCCGGGCGGGCCGCAGAGCAACACGTGATCCAAGGACTCCCCGCGCATCTTGGCGGCCTCGACCATGACGAGGAGCTGTTCTTTGACCTTGGTCTGGCCGTGGAACTCGGAGAAATCCGCCGGGCGGAGGGCGAGATCGAAGGGAGAGTCGGGGTCGTTGAGCGTGGGATTCACTGCTCATATAAGAGCGTGCGCGGAGCGGAGTGCAAGGCGTGGCGCGTGGCTTGTATTTGAGACTGAATGCAGCGGAATGCAGTTCTTGGAACACCCGGACCAGAGGCACTTGGCAAGTGCCACTCCTTGGGTGGAGCTTGCGGGGCTTGGGAACACGAGGAGTGGGACTTGCCAAGTCCCGGCTTGGAGAATGCTTGAATCTGCCTCGCAGGGAGTTGGTACTGCCAGGGAGAGTGCACCTGAACCAGAGGCACTTGGCAAGTGCTTCTCCTTGGGGGCTTTGCCGCTTACTCGCGGCGGATGGAGTCGGTGAGGGTGCCGCGCACGGCGGTGGCCACGGCGATGGCGCAGATTATGAGGCCGAAGCCGAGGACGGCGACGATGAGCTCGACCAGGAAGGCGAGAGGCAGGCTGCCGCCGCGTTCGATCAACTGGGGCAGCACGGCGAGTGAGGCTGTGACGACGCCGAGGATGAGGCCGAGGACGAGCAGGAGGCTGTGCTCTCCCATGATCATGCTGCGCAGTGCTCCGGCGCGGAAGCCGAGGGCCTGCATGAGGCCGAGCTCGCCGCGGCGTTCCAGCACATGGCGGGCGATGAGGACGCCGATGCCGGCGGTGCCCAGCAGCACGCCGAGACCTCCGAGGACGGTGAAGATGCCGATGTAAGTGTTTTGCACGCTGAGGAACAGCTCCAGCCGCTGGCGCGTGGGCTCCAAGGCGAGGCCACGCTGCTCAAGCTGGCGGGTGAGATGGGCGGCGATTTCGGCGGATTGCTCAGGTTTGGCATCGACCAAAAAGAAGCGGTAGCCGGCGGCATCAGGGTACTTCGAGAGGTAGTCTTTTTCAGTGATGATCATCTTGCCCTGCAGGATGGAGCCCGCCAGGAGGCCGACGATTTTTACCTGGAAGGTGTTTCCGGAACTGTCTTGGTAGTCCAGCGTATCGCCCACGCCTTTGCCGAGGCCCCACATGGCGGTGGCTTGATCGGCGATGGCGGGGATGCATGAGTCGTCGTTGAGCTTGTCCCATGAACCTGAGGCAAAGGCAAAGGTGCCGGTGAGTTTGGCCGGATCTGCGGCGACGAGCACGGGCTTTTGGGCGCGGTTGAGATTCAGGCAGCTGGCGTCATCGCCATCGCGCACACGGAAGGGCACCACGCGGGCCTGGGGCATGAGCTTTTCATCGAGGCCGAAGGCGTCCCAGCCTGCTTTCACATTGAGGTCTTCATACACGGGCAGTGAGGATTCGCCGATGAGCGCGAAGCCGCCGGTGCCAGAGTCGCGTGCGGTGGTGTCTCCTGCGCTCATGCGGAAGGCGTTTACGGCGACGACGAGGAAGATGCCGCCGGCCATCATGCCGATGACGGCGAGACTGCGGGAAGGGCGACGGGAGATGTTGCGCAGGCCGATTTGCCGGAGGGAACGAGCGAGCGTGCCGCTGTCACGCCGCATCCAGCCGCGCAGGAAGAGCAGGCCGGCGATCATCATCAGCATGCCGGAGCCAAAGAACATGCCCGCTACGGCTTCGGGATTTTTCAACACAAACCCGGAGGCAAGGAGAGCCAGCGCGACGACTGCGAGGATGAGCATCGGTTTGCTGCCATGCTTTTTCTGGACCGGCGCGAGGTCATCGCTCCAGGAACCGGCGAGCAGGTCACGCGCCTGAATTTTGAAGAGCTTCCGACTGGCCCACCCGAGGGTGAGCAGCACCACAACCAGCGTGGCCAGCGCCGCATTGAAGATGGTAGCGAAGCTGGCGCTGAAGATGAGGGGCAGCCCTTGAGTGGCGCCGGTCCAGATGGCGGAGAGTCCGTGCAGTGCGGTCTGGGTGTAAAACATGCCGCCGAACACGCCGAGCAAAACGCCTGCCGTGGCGATGACGCCTGCCTCCAGCAGCCAGGCGCGGCGCACCATGCCGCGAGTCCAGCCCACGGCCAGGAGCAGGCCGATCTGCGGGGCGCGACGCTCAAGCGTGAACAGGAACAGCAGCGCGGCGAAGACGAGAGCGGCCGCGATGAGAAACATGCTGAGACCGATGAAGAGGCCGCCGAAGTCCACGCTGCCTTTGGCGGCGCTTGTGGCATCCTGTTTGAAATCACGCGGCACGAGGCCGATGTCTGCAAGCTGCAGGCGCAGGGCGAGTGCGTTTGACTTTGCCTCCCTGGTCTGACCTTCATTTGGCAGGCGAATGGCGGTGAGCTTGCCAAAGCGATTGGCCCAGAGTTTTTGACCGGCAGCCAAGGTGATGAATCCTTTTGGGGTGCCTTTGAATTCATCCCAGTAGGCCTCGTCTTTGTCGCGGATGGCCTTCATGTCCATGGGGATGCCGGGCTCCCAGTCGCGGCAGTTGTCCACGTCCGAGACGCCGGGGAAATCGGGAGTCCAGGCCTTGGTGACCATGGGATCATCCATGGGGAGGATCTTCGCGACTTTGAACTTTGCGGACTGCTGTTTGAGATCGCGACCCAGACCTACCACGAAGTATTTGACCTCCAGTTCATCGCCGATGGCGAGTTTGTGATCATCCGCCAGCCATTGGGTGATGGTGATTTCATCATCCTTGCCTTGCCCAGTTGCTGTGACCATGGAGTAGGGGGTGCCGCCCTGCTTGGAGGTGATGCCGTTGACCAGATAAGTGAGCACACCGTAGGCACCTTTGAATTCGCCGAGCTTGTCCGCGATGCTGCGGTCCAGAAACACGCGGCTGGTGCTGATCTCCCAGTCCTTCTGCGCGCCTTCGAGGCGTTTGAGTTTGAGTGCGAAATCTTCGAGGGTGCGATGTTCTTCCACATGCGCACGCAGGGTGTTGAACTGCGGATGAAGAAGGGCATTCACCCGGCCATCCATTTCGAGCTGGGTTTGCAGATCGGCGAGATTTACAAACACCGAGTCTGGCGGCACCTGCGAGGCGGTGAGCTGAAAGGCACCGAAGTCTTCCGCACTGACGACTGCTGCGATGGTGCGACGGAGGGAGATGTCTTGATTGGTGCTGCCGGAGAGGGGGGCATCGCGCGAAATGGCGCTGGGGCGCTCAAGGCGCACGAGGATGGTGTCGCCAGCTTTCACGCCGAGTTTGCGCGCGAGCGGTTCATTGATGGCCACGGCGGACTTATCAAAGGCGATGTCCTTGGAGCTGGTGCTGAGCTTCCAGAAGCTGGCGTCCACGCCGAGCACCTGAGTTCCATTAACACGCACCTTGCCATTGGCTGCACTCGCTGCGCCGGTGGCGATGATGACGGGGGCTGCAGTGGTTTTGCGCGCCAGGGCTTCGGTGAACCATCGGTCTCCGCCGAGAATGCCGCCTTCCACTTTGCCAAGGCGCAGGGCCGCCACGCGCTCAAGGCTGGCGCGCACGGAATCACCCACGAGCATGGAGCCGGTCAGAATCGTGGCAGCCAGGAAGGTGCCGAAGAGCAGGCCCAGATGACCACGCCAGTAATGGCGTGCGGACTGGAGGACGAAATCCGTGAGTTTCATTGCAGAGCGCCTTCGTGAATCGTCAGCACACGGCCCATGCGGTCGGCCTGTGCGCGGTGATGGGTGACCATGATCAGCGTGACGCCGCTGCTTTTCTGAAGCTGGAGCAGCAGGTCGGTCAAAGTGTCGGCGCTGGTCTCATCGAGAGCGCCGGTCGGTTCATCGGCGAGGATGACGCGGGGCTGATTGATCAGGGCGCGTACAAAAGCCACACGCTGGCGTTCGCCGCCGGAGAGCTGCGCGGGCTTCCAGTCCATGCGGTCCTTGAGCCCCACTTGTTCGAGAAGAGATTCCGCGCGCTGCAAGGCATCTGCGGGAGGTGATTTCAGGGCGAGCGTGGGGAGCAGCACATTCTCCAGCACGGAGCACTGCGGCATGAGATGATGCAGCTGGAAGATGAAGCCTATTTTTTGACTGCGCACGGCGGCAAGCTGCTGGGCCGTCAGGCTGGCGAGGGCCTGACCATCAAACGTGATGTCACCGGAGTCGGGCAGATCGAGGGTGCCAAGAATGTTGAGCAGGGTGCTCTTGCCGCAGCCCGAGGGGCCGACGACGGCCACGGATTCACCGGCTTCAATGCTGAGATTGATGCCGCGCAGCACGGGCACCTGCGCTCCGCTGCCAGGGTCGGTGTAGGATTTGGAAACGTTGGTTAGTTGGATGAGTGGCATGGGAGCAAGCGTAGGCATGCGGTGGGAGTTGAACAGCAGGAAAATGAGGCATCCATCATGCCTGAATTGTCACTTTAGCTTCGTCAATCGGCCCGCTTGCGGATGGTTCAGGCTGCTTGAACGATGCGCCAGCGTTTCGCTTTGAACTCATGGCGGGGCAAGGTGTTGGGTTCGGCGAGGCGAACTGAAATACGGAGGGAAAAGGTGTCTTTCAGCTTGGTTTCGAGGCGCTTGAGCAGCTGCTTCGCCACATTGCCGTCCATTTCGACGACCAGTTCGATCTCGTCCATGGCATCCACCTTGCGCTGTTCGACCATGTATTCGACGACTTCGGGGAACTGCCGCACCACGGCATCGATGGCGCTGGGATAGATGTTCACGCCGCGCACGACGATCATGTCGTCCACACGGCTGAGGATGCCACCATCAAGCATCAGTCTGCCGCGATGGAGTTTCTTTTTCACCCAGTCACCGGTGCGGTAGCGCAGCAGCGGGCAGGCGGTGCGGTCCAGCGTGGAGAGGATCAGCTCGCCGCATTCGCCATCGGCTACTTCGACGCCAGTCTGCGGATCGACGATCTCAGCGAGGTAGGCCTCCTCAATCACCACGAGCTGTCGTGGCATGTCTTCCGTTTCGTAGCTGACGGGGCCGACTTCGGTCATGCCGTGATGGTCAAACACGCGGGCTTCCCATAGTTCCTCGATGCGCTTGCGCACCTCGGGCACGCTGCCGCCAGTTTCACCTGCCACGATGACCTTGTTGATACGCAGGCCCATGCGTTCGACGCCGGAGGGTGCGCCGATCAGTTCGCCGAGCCGTAGTGCATACGTTGGGGTGCAGCATAGAACCGTAGCACCATAGCGGGCCATCGCCTCCAGGCGTGCCTGACTGGACATGCCACCGGTAGGGATGATGAGGTAGTCTTTTGCGGCTGCTTCGTAGGCTGTCCAAAAACCGAGGAACGGGCCGAAAGAGAAAGCGAAGAAGATGCGGTCGCGCCCTTTGACCAAGCCAGCGGCATCAAAGACTCGCTGCCAGCATTTGAGCATGGCATCCCAGCTTTCGGGGGTGTCCACCCAGGCCATGGGGACGCCGGTGCTGGTGCCGCTGGTCTGGCAAAAACGGGTGTACTGGCTGATGGCCCGTGTCAGATTGGTGCCGAAGGGTGGGTTCGCGAGGCGGTCTGCCTGAATGTCCGCCTTGGTGGTGAAGGGCACCTGCGCGATGAAATCCTCCACGCGATTGAGGCGGCTCACTTTCAGCTGCCATTCGCGGATCTTTTTGCCGTAGAAGCTGTCCGTGGTGGCGAGATTGAGCACGATGGAGCGCAGCTTGCGCCACTGGTTGGAGCGCAAACGAACCCGGTCGATCAATGGAGGACCCTCAGACACGCGTCAAGACATGGCGAGGCATGGAGCGGGGTCAAGCAACGGGGTGGATTGGGGAAATGAGGAAACCCGAATGACGAATGATGAAGAAAATCCGAATGTCTTAAATGCCTCCACTCATGGGATCTTCGACATTCATTCGCCATTGGCTCGTCGTGTGGCTTTCAGCGCCACAGTGGGTGCTTACAGTTTCCGCACTTCGATGCGCTGCATCAGCAGATGCTCGTGTCCGGGCTCCACCGTGATCACATCTTCGCCTGCGTTGGCGGCTTCGATGCAGAGAAACTCGGGATAGGCTTCGTCGGGGAGATCGGCGAGGCGCTTGGATTTTTCGATCCAGGGATTCCACACGACCGTGGCGAGGCTGCCGGCTTTTTCGATGACGAGTTCACGCTTCCAGAGAGGATCATGCACGATGACGGTGGCATCGGAGATGTACATGCGGTCCACTTCTTGATCGATGACGATGGTGCCGTGCTGCGGGCGTTTGTCGGGCGACAGGCGGCCTTCGACGTACTGGGTGCCATGCAGGCCATGGATGGCGACTTTGCGCACGTCCTCCACATTGAGGTAGGTGTGCAGCGCACCGGTCATTTCCCAGGCGGTGGTGCCGGTGTTGGTCGCCTGCAGGGTGACCTGCAGCGCAGCGCCCATGTGAACATGCAGACGTGCGGAGAAGGAGTGCGGCCAGAGGGCTTTCGTGGCAGCGGAATCTGAAAGTTTGAGAACGATGTCCACTCCCGTCTCGGATTCACGGGCCACATCGACCTCCCACGGCATCTGGCGGACAAAGCCATGGGCCGGTTTGTTGCTGTCCGTGGGGTTCGGGCCAAACCAAGGCCAGCAGACAGGGATGCCACCGCGGATGGGCTTCCCAGTTTCCAGCACCGCCTCGGCGCTCATGAAGAGCACGGGATCGTGCCCTTCGGGAATCCAATCGGTGACGTGAGCCCCGTTCAACGCGATGCGTCCCGACGCAGCGGGATGCTCGATGACGAGGATGGGGTAACCGGCGGGTTCTTCAATGAGTGAAACAGAAGGAGGGAGTGTCATGCGGACGCACTCATATCCTGAAGCTCGCTGGCAGCAACTCCGCCATCGTCATCGACACTGGTTTTCCATCGCGCAGGAACCAGATGGGCGTGTCCGGCCATGCAAATTCTGCAATGACCTGACGGCAGGCACCGCACGGCGGGAACTCATGTCCGAGGGCGATCACTGCCAACTCGGCGATCTTCATGCCGGGGCCTTCCTCTGCGACGGCGCGGAAGATGGTGTTGCGCTCCGCGCAGATGGTCAGGCCGTAGCTCGCATTTTCGACATTGCAGCCAGTGAAGAGATTGCCCTGCGCCGTCAGCAGCGCACAGCCGACCTGGAAGCGCGAGTAGGGGGCGTAGGCTTTCGCGGCGGCGGCTGTGGCGTTTGCGAGCAGGGAGGAGGCAGGGGGCATTACTTCTTCTTTTTCTTCTTCGGTTCGGCTGCGGGTGGTGCTGGTGGAGGAGGGGTAGCAGGTTGCGGGCCGTCTTTGATCAAGCCGGCTCTCATGAGTTTTTCTTTAGCGGCATCTACTTTGAGGCCGCCGGTGGGGAGTTCGAAGCCGAGGTTGTCGCCGTTGGGGGTGAAGCCATTGCCGTCGGCATCGACGTAGATGGGGTTGTTGTAGGCGCAGGGGCGGATCTTGGCGTAGTCGCTGGTGCCGTAGCCGACTTTTTGATCGCCGTCTTCGTCGATGGCGACGACGATGAGATGGGCGTCTTTTTGCAGCGGCACGTGGATTTTTTCGTCAAACTTGATCACGCCGTCCTTGAACATCTGCGGGTGGGATGCGCGGGTGAAATTGAGCTTGGGATCCGGGCGGCTGTTGACGAGCACCTGCACGCGGTCGATGTCCATCCAGTCGGTGCATTGCACGCGCACTTTGAGATCGATGCCGCCGGTTGAGCGGTCATCATCCCCGGCGATCTTGCCGTTTTGCGTGGTGACTTCGAGGAAGGGGCCGGTGCTCAGCACGAGGTGGCCGGCCTTGGCATGTGGGGAGAGTTCAGCCCAGTCGATCTTGGCGGGTTCATCGGTGCTGCTTGGCAGGTAGCAGCGCCAGCAGCCGACTCCATTGCCATAGACGGAGTGAGCATCTGCCACACCGACGGCGGTGACGCGCAGGCCTTGATTCAAAAGCTGACGCCAGACGAACTCGCGAACCGCACTGACCTTCATGGCCAGGGAGCCAGCCGGGCGGCTGAGGCGGAATGGTGCGTCTGCGAGGATGTCTGTGCCTGCGCCGTTTTGGGATTCGGTGCCATCGATCATACTGCCAACACCGACGAAGCCGCCGTCTGCAATGCCGTCGCTGTCGCGGTCAACGAACATGTTGGAGAGGTCGGGGTGGTTGAACTGAATCCAGCGGTCGGCGCGCTCGGTCTGCCACCGGCGCAGGGTGAGGACGGTGATGCGTGGATCGTCATTCCAATCAGGCGCGCCACCGTTTTGCTTGAGGGGATCGGGCTCAAACGGGAAGGCATTGAGGTGCTGGCGGCTGCCAGTGAGCTCGACGCCTTTGACGGTCTTGATGTGGGATTCGAGGCCGAGTGCTTTGATGGTGGGCTCCCAGTCGTAAAAGCGGTTGTGCTCGGTGGTGGGGGTGAACTCCAAGTTTTCTGCGGCGATGTTGATAATGCGGCCGTCCGTGTCGCAGACGTTGTCACCACTGGGGGTGCTGTGATTGTGGAAGTCGGCGCTGATCCAGCCCTTGGTATCGACCACGCGTTTGAGTGTTCCCTTGAAGACGGACTCTTTGCCATCCTCAACGGTTACGTCCTGCTCCAGATGGTTGTACTCCGGGCCGCGCACCACGACGACGCGATATTTGCCGGGTGGCAGTTGCTGGGTGAACTGACCGTCTTCGCTCATGTACTGATCCACGCAGCCATGCGCACGCCATTTGGGGCCGAAATCCAGTTTGGGTGCGTCTTGGTCGAGGGGGGCGAAGTGCGCTTTGCAGGGGATGGGTTTGCCGGATTCGTCGGAGATGGCGAAGCGGATGCGGGCGGCGTCCGTCAGGATCACTTTGGGGGTGAGTGCCGCGCCTTCACCGACCGTGAAAGCAATCTTGGCCTGAGGGCGTCCCAGGTCTTCAATCTGCAATTCCACTGGACCCTGCGGCAGTTTGAGACTGAATTTGCCTTCGTCATCGGGGTAGGCTGGAATGCCTTTTGCACCCTCGGGAACCACGATCCTGGCTGTTGTGATGCCCTTGTTTTTGGCATCCAGAATCAGTCCGTCCACGCTGCCGAGTTTGACGCCTTTGACAGAACGGAATTCACCCACGGCCTGCGCAGGGGAGGTGCCGACGGCAAAGAAGCGTGAGATGACGACTTCCAGTTTGGGCGCGAGTTCCATGGTGTCTTCGACTTTTTCCGTGCCGGTGACGTTGAGTGTGCCGACGGCGTAGCCGCACTTGTGGGCGGGATTGATGGCATCGCTCCAGAAGATGCCGTCCGTCGTCATGCCGGTGACATCAAAGCGAGTGAGGTCCGATTTGGTGAAGACCTTTTGCGGCTTGTCGGTTTCGTTGCGCAGTGTGGTGGTGATGAAGATGCCCTGCGTGCCGTCTTGGACGCGGTATTCATGCCTCTTATATACACCGCCGTTCTTGGCGGCGGTGGTGACGGATTCCACGGCGGCCTCGCTCTTTTCCTTTGAGTCGAGGATTTTCACATAGCTCACGGGGCCGTGGCCGCAGGGACCATAGACGACGAGCTGGTCGTTGTTGGCACCGCGCAGGGTGATGTCATAGAGGCAGCCGGGGGTGACGCCGTCCTCACCGTAGAAGGTGCTCATGTTCGCCTTGCGATTGGGCGAGTTCTGCGAGATCACGGCCTCGACCTTGTCGCTGCGCAGAACGAAGTCGCCGAGGATGCCGTCTGCTTCCTTGCCTTTGGGCAGTTCGGTTTCGCGGCCTAGCGCGGCTTCAAAGACTTCGGCGGCAGGCACGGAGCTTGCGATGAGGAGGGAGAGCAGGATGGCTGACTTCATGGTTGGAAACGAAAGCTGTAACCAACGGACCTCTGAGTGACATCTTGTGAATGGAAACAATTTAGTTAATTTAGCGCGTGTCTTCACCTAGCAAACGCCTCCTGTGGCTCGATCTCTTCCGTGGTCTGGCCGTGCTGGGCATGGTCTGGACGCATTCGGCAAACACGTTTCTCGACGCCCGGCTGCAGCATACGGGGTGGTATCACGAGCTTACCTATTATCACGGACTGATCGCCCCAGCGTTTTTCTGGATCGCCGGATTTGTGCGGGCGCATGTGACATCAGCAGCGCCGAAGCCTGCGCTGCCTGCCTTGAAAAGGCTGCTAATGGTGCTGCTCATCGGCTACCTGATGTACGTTCCCTGGACGGATCTGTTCCATGCGCAGGCATGGCGTGCGGCGTGCACGGTCAATGTGCTGCACTGTCTGGCCATCAGCGGGATGCTGATGCTGCTGGCGGAGCGATTTGGCCGGTGGCGGCAGGTGGTGGTGGTCGTGATGCTGGTCTTTTTTGTGGGACTGCAAAAGTCGGCGGAGAGCTGGCACACGGGGGTGCTGTTTATTGATCAGTATTTCAACCGCAACCAGGGTTCGCTTTTTGCGCTGTTCCCGTGGGTGGGTTTCGGGCTCGCCGGATTTCTGACGCGGTGGCTTTGGAATGGCACGGTGGATCGCCATGCGGCGGGGGTCTTCATTTTGGGCGCGCTTCTGGCCTTTGTGCAGCCGTATTCATGGCAGGGAGGGCCGCCGGAGTTCTTTCTGGAACGTCTCGGCTGGGTGATGATGGCCGCTGTGCTGGTGGCCTGCGTGGCGGATCGCCTCAGCGCTGCTACCGGCTGGCTGCGACTGGCGGGCCGTGAATCGCTGCTGCTGTATGTGGTGCATTTGCTGCTGATTCATGCGGTGCCGCTGCCGCGGCTGCCCTTGCAGTTTCTCATCGGTATGACCCAGCCGCTGTGGGTGGTGTTTTGGATTTTTGTAGGGCTGTTTGTCGTTTCGCTAGGGTTGGGGTGGTATAACGAGCGGCGAAAGATGCGGCGATAGCGGGCTACATTGAGGATCAATGGCAAGAGCTTTGCCGTTTAGGGCGTAGTTTGAGGCTAACCATGATCCAAAGTCGCCACGTTCTCGCCTTCATCCTGTTCACCTCCTCGCTCGCTGCGGAGGTGGCGAAGGTGCACCCTGCGCAGGCGATGGGGCTGCTGAAGACGCAGTGCCTCGGCTGCCACAATGCGGAGAAAAAGAAGGGTGGACTGTCGCTGGAGACGCGTGAGTTGACCCTGAAGGGCGGCGAAAATGGGGCCGCGCTGACTGCTGGCGATGCAGATCACAGCGCGCTGATCAAGGCGCTGAATGATCCGGGCGATGCGCACATGCCGCCGAAGAAGCAGATGCCGGAAAAGCAGATCAATTTGCTCAAGGCCTGGGTGAATGCTGGGGCGCCTTGGGATGATGCGGCGCTGAGGAAATTCGGCGAACTGACGCCTGCGGACAAACTGACGGCGTTGCCTGCGAGCCACACACCGGCGGCGGCGATGGCGCTGAGTGCGGATGGCAAACGCCTGGCTGTGGGGCGTGGCAACCGGGTGCTGATTCGTGATGTGACGGCGAAGGATGCGCCGGTGGTGGCGACGCTGGAAGGCCACAAGGATGTGGTGCAGTCGCTGGCGTGGAATGCGGATGGTTCGCTGCTGGCGGCGGGTGGTTACCGGAGCGTGCTGGTGTGGAAGGCTCCAGAACCGGCTAAAGCCGGGACTACAGAACAGCCTTGGGTGATTGCTCATTCATTATCGGCGCCGCTGGAAGGGCGTGTCACGGGTGCGGTGTTTCTGCCGGACAATGCTACGCTGATTTTGGCGGACGGAGCCACGAGTTTGAAGGGGGTGCTGCATCGCTGGAAGCTTGGAGAACCGAAACCTGCGCAGACGGTCGAGGCGCATGCGGACAATGTGCTGAGTCTGACCCTGAGCCGTGATGGGAAGCAGATCGCCACCGGCGGCGCGGACAATCTGGCCAAGGTGTGGGATGTGGCCACGCTGAAGGAAGTGGCGCGGATCGAGGGCCATGTGGGGCACATCGTGGCGTTGGGATTCAGTACGGATGGCAAGTGGCTCGCGACTGGTAGTGCGGACAAGGATCTCAAAGTCTGGGACATCGCCAGCAAGGAAATGATTATGCTGCTGGGAGACAAAACTTCGCCTGTGAACGCGCTGCTGTGGTCGCCGGATTCCACCAAACTGACGTATTTCAATGACAACGGCAGCGTGCATGGCGTCACGGAATTGAAGGCGCATGATGGCGTGCGCCTTGCCTTTACCTCGGGGACGGACAAGAGGATCGGCACTCTCGAAGACGTGCCGAATGCGGCCGTGATGACGGCGGATGGCAAGAATGTCTATGCCGCCACCGATGCGGGCGATGTCTTCCAGATTGATGAGAAGCTGAAGGTCACGAAGCTGAGCGGCCCTGCGGTTATGCCTGCCGCGCCGAATCCCAAGGCGCTCTCGTTCACGCAGGACATCCTGCCGGTGCTCAGCAAGGCTGGGTGCAATCTGGGCAGCTGTCATGCGAAGTCGTCCGGACAGGCAGGCTTCAAGCTCTCCATCTTTGCCTACGATCCGAAGGGTGACTACATGGAACTGGTCAAGGATTCGCGTGGTCGGCGGGTGTTCCCAGCATTGCCAGAAGACAGTCTGCTGCTGCAAAAGTCCGTGGTGCGCGTGCAGCACGAGGGCGGGCAGCGATTTGAGCCGGACTCCGAGTCGGCGAAGACCATCGCGGAATGGATTCGGCAGGGCATGCCGTATGAAACGCCGGGCCAGCCTGCGCTCACGGGCATCGAGGTGGTGCCTGCCGAAAAGACGTATCGCAAAAATGAAGCGGGTGCTTTGAAGGTCACGGCTAAGTACAGCAATGGAACGACCCGTGATGTGACGGGGCTGACGGATTACATTTCCTCCGAGAAAGCCATCGCCGCCGTGGATGAAGACGGTCATATGAAGACCACGAATGAAAGCGGCGAGACGGTCATCGTGGCTCGTTACATGGGGATGGTGGCCATCTCGCGTGTGGCGGTGCCGGCGGACAAACTGCTGCCACCGGAACGCTACGCGAAGCTGACCGTGCGCAATGAGATCGACAAGCTCGTGCATGCACGCCTGCAAAAGCTTGGCCATCTGCCCAGCGACACCTGCACGGACGCGGAGTTTCTGCGCCGCACGACGCTGGATGCCATCGGCATGCTGCCAACGGTTGAAGAAGCCCGTGCCTTTGCGGCGAACAAGGACCCAAAGAAGCATGAGCAGTGGGTGGAGGCATTGCTGCAGCGTCCCGAGTGGGCCGACCACTGGGCCATCAAATGGGGGGACCTGATTCGTCCAAATCCTTCGCGTGTCGGCGTGAAGCCGGTTTATCTGCTGGATCAATGGATCCGCCAAAGCTTCCGCGAGAACAAGCCATGGGACCGCTTTGTACACGAACTGCTCACGGCGCAGGGCAACACGCATCAGGACGGGCCTGTGGCGGTCTGGCGCGACAAACGTGATCCCGTGGATGCGGCCACGTTCATCGGGCAGATTTTCCTTGGAGTGCGTCTTGAATGCGCCAAGTGCCATCACCACCCGACGGAGAAGTGGGATATGACGGACTATTATCAGATGGCCGCATTTTTCACGCAGATGAAGCGCAAAGGACAGGGGATCTCTGCGCCGATCAGTGGTGAGCCGGAGCAGATGTGGTTTGCGCCGGGCAACGCGGGCATCGAGCATCCCGTGACCAAGGCCACGCTGAAACCACGCCCGCCTGCCGACAAGGAAATCACCATCGCTGAAACGCAGGACCCGCGCGCGGTGCTGGCGGACTGGATGACCAATCCGCACAATCCTTATTTTGCGCCTGCCATCGTGAACCGCGTGTGGTCCAGCTTCATGGGGCGCGGCATCGTCGATCCTGTGGATGACTTCCGCGCTTCGAATCCGCCCACCAATGCGCCGCTGCTCGACTGGCTGGCGCAGGATTTCGTGAAGCACGGCTATGATTTGAAGCACCTCATGCGCAGCATCATGCTGTCGCAGACTTATCGCCTCAGCAGCATGCCGAACGAGACGAACCTTGCCGATCTGAAAAACTACAGCCGCAGCTACCGCCGCAGACTGCCTGCGGAAACGCTGCTGGATGCCGTGTGCGAAGTCACCGAGGTGAAGGAAATTTTCTCGGGCATGCCGTCGGATGCGCTGGCGAAGCAGACGTGGAATCACAAGCTCGAAAGCCAGTTCATGGACGCCTTTGGCCGCCCCAATGCCAGCTCCGAATGCCCCTGCGAACGCGATGCCAAACCCAGCGTGGTGCAGGCGCTGCATCTGATGAACTCGACCAAGCTGCAGGAAATGCTGATCAGCAGCAAGGGCCGCGTAACGCGTCTCGCCAAGAGCGACCTCAAGCCGGAGCAGATCATGGAGGAGCTCTACCTCGCCTGCTACTCACGTCTGCCCACCGCCGAAGAGGTGGCGATTGCAGGGAAGGCGCTGGATGTGGGTGTCGCGAACCGGCAGGCAGCGATTGAGGATGTGCTGTGGAGTTTGCTGAACTCGGCGGAGTTTGTGTTTAATCACTGAAACCGATACTTTTGTTCGATTTCGCAAGAATCCCCTAGGTGGGGCGTAATTTCAGTGTCTCGAATCGATTCACCCATGTCACGTATCACTCACAACTGCGCCGGTCACATGCGGCGTGATTTTTTGAAGCTCGGTCTCACCGCTGCCGGTGGAGGCTTGGGCTTCACGGATCTGCTGCGTGCAAGGGCCATGGCGGCGCAGGCTCCGCAGCCTTCGATCGCACGTCCTGTGAACTGCATTCTCGTGTGGCTGGATGGCGGACCTTCTCACTACGAGATGTTTGATCCGAAGCCGGATGCTCCGAGTGAGATCCGTGGTTCACTGGGCACGATCCCGACCAGCGTCCCTGGGGTGCGTTTCTCTGAAAGTGTGCCGCATCTGGCGAAGGCGGCGGACAAGTTCACCGTGCTGCGCAGCGTGACGCACAAGGATCCGAACCATGGTGGTGGCAATCACTACATGATGACGGGTGCGCCGACACCTGTGCCGGTGGGCTGCGGTGCCTTTGTGACCTTTCATCCTTCTTTTGGCAGCGTGGTGAGCTACAAGCGTGGCATCAAAAACGGCCTGCCTGCCTACATGACGCTGCCGAGCATCACCCGCAGCGGCGGTCCGAATTTCCTCGGTGCGGAGCATGCGCCATTCGTTGCCGGTGGTGATCCGAACGCGAAGGGCTTCAAGGTGCGCGATGTGGTGCTGCCTTCCGAAATCAGTGATGCACGCGGGCTCGCACGCCGTGATCTGCGCCACTCGCTGGACCGCATGAAGCGTCTGAATGATGCCGTGGCGGAAGATCCGGCGGTGAGCTTTGACACTTTCTATGGTCAGGCGGTGGATTTGATCGCCTCGAAGCCGGCGCAGGAGGCCTTTGATATTTCGCTGGAAGATGCGAAGACGCGGGATCTTTACGGCCGCAATGATGTGGGCCAGCGCATGCTGCTGGCACGTCGTCTTGTGGAAGTGGGCGTGCCCTTTGTCACCGTGAACTACGGCGGCTGGGATCATCACCGCGATTTGTTCAAGACCTGCAAAGGTGAGTTCATGAACAAGTTTGACCAGGGGATGGCCGGACTGATCACCGACCTCGACCGCCGTGGTCTGCTGGAAAGCACGCTGGTCGTTGCACTGGGAGAATTTGGACGCACGCCGAAGATCAACAAGGACTCGGGCCGCGACCACTGGCCTGGCGCGATGAACATCCTCTTCGCAGGTGCGGGAGTCCCACGCGGCGGCATCGTCGGTGCCACCGATCCGAAGGGCTACTACGCCAGCGACAACATCTATTCGCCGGAAGACTTTGCCGTGACGCTTTACAACAAGCTTGGCATTGATCCGCATCAGGTGCTGCACACCAGCAGCGGACGCCCGGTGCAACTGATCAACGGCGGCAGGCCCATCCGCGAGCTGTTTGCGTGATGCGCCGGGAAATGACGAATGACGAATGCAGAATGACGAATGGCCGCCGTGCGCTGGCCTTCGTCATTCTCGCTTCTTCCTTTCTCACCTCTGCGCTCGCTGCCCCGCATGCCTTTGAAAGCCTCTTTCCTGCGGGAGGGCAGATTGGCAGTAAGGTCGAGACGCTGGTGAGCGGCAAGGGGTTGGAGAAAGAGACACTTCTGGTCTGGAGCAGCGATCCGCATGTGGTGGTGCTGGGTGGTGACAAGCCGAAGAAGTTCTTTCTGAACATCGCCAAGGATGCCGTGCCCGGTCCGTGTCTGATACGGCTTTACAACGCAGCGGATGCCTCGCCGCCGCGCATTGTGGAAGTGGGCAAATTTGAAGAGGTGCTGGAAAAGGAGCCGAATGACACGCTGGCCGATGCCAAGAAGGCTGAGGGCAAGATGAACGTGACCTTCAACGGCGTGCTGGAGAAGGCGGGTGATGTGGACACCTTCGCCATCCGGGCGCAGAAGGGTAAACGCATCCGGTTTGATCTGCATGGTTATGCCTTGGGCTCCCCAATGGACCCTGCGATGCGGCTGCTGAATGACAGGGGCGTTGAGATCGCTGCCGGGCATGACACGCACAATCTTGATCCGCGCATTGAATACACGCCTGCTGCCGATGGCGCTTTGTTTGTGCAGCTTTTTGCGTTTGCGCATCCGCCTGCGGCCGATGTCGCGTTGAAAGGCAGCGCCAGTCATGTGTATCGGCTGACGGTGACGGATGAGGCGAAGGCTGTGACGGCCATAAGCGCGCCGGGGAAAATCACGCTGCCAGCGGTGCTCAATGGCTGCATCAGCAAGGCGGCGGAAGAAGATGCGTACATGTTTACTGCGAAGAAGGGTGATGATTTGCAGATCAGCGTGCGCGCACAGCGCCTGCGCAGTCTGCTGGATGCCACGCTGAGGATCGAGGATGAGGCAGGCAAATCTCTGCAGCAGGCGGATGATGCCGATAAAGACAGCCTGGACCCCACGCTGCGCTGGAAAGCGCCGAAGGATGGTGAGTTTAAACTGATTGTGGGCGACCGTTTTCAACATGGCAGCGCCGAGCATGTGTATGAGCTGACGGCGAAACCGTTTGTGGCTTCGCTCGCGGCCACGCTGGATACCCATGCCTATCGGCTGGAGGCTGGCAAGACGGTGGAGGTGAAGGTCACGGTGAAGACGAACGGCACCTATGCAGGAAAGATCAAAGCGCAGGCGGTGCAGTTGCCTATGGGGGTCACGGCGGAGAGCGTGGATGTGCCAGTGAAGGGTGGTGAGGTGAAGCTCACGCTGAAGGCGACTGCGGAGGTGGTGGCGAATCAAGCGCCGTTTGCCGTGGAGATTGTGACCAGCGCACCGGATGCGGTGGAGACGGTGACGGCGAGTTATGCGATTCCGTATACTGAGCCGCGTGGGGATTTATTGATTATGACTGACACGCATCCGTGGTTGACGGTGGTGGCGGGGAAGAAGCCGTAGGCGAGAACAAGCATGGCAGACCAGTGCGGTGCGGGTGGGGGGATTAGGGGGCGCTGGTCGACAGGCAGGAGTGCCTATCGTACTTCAAGCGGCGGGGCCGCTTCCATAGGCACCGCCGCCGGGGGTTTGGATGGTGACGCGGTCTCCGGGCTGGACGGGGAAGGAGGTGCAGCCTTCGAGTGTTGTTGATTGACCATCGCGCAGCAGGGTTTGGTTGCCGGTTTTTCCGGCGGAGCCGCCGTGGAGACCGAAGGGAGATTCCACGCGATGCTGGGTGAGGAGGCTGACGGTGAGCGGGGCGAGGAACTCGAACTCGCGGATGACTCCATCGCCGCCGTGCCATTGGCCCTGGCCGCCGGAGTGGCGGCGGATGGCGAACTGGCGGAGGCGCACGGGATAGCGTTGTTCGATGATCTCTGGATCGGTGATGGCGGTGTTGGTCATGTGCGTGTGCAAGGCATGAGCGCCATGGTAGCCGTCTCCTGCACCAGCACCGCCGGCGATGGTTTCGTAGTAGCCGAAGCCTGCGCCACCGAAGAGGAAATTGTTCATCGTGCCCTGGCTGCAGGCTTGGAGGCCGAGGGCTTTGATGAGGGTATCGACGAGGCGCTGGCTGACTTCGACATTGCCGCCGACCACGGCAGGATCGCGCGCCGCATCGCCGGTGAAGGTGGGATTGAGCAGGGATTCGGGGCAGATGATTTCCACGGGGTCCATCAGTCCTTCATTCAGCGGCAGGTCTTCCTGCAGCATGAGGCGCATGACATAGAGAACGGCACTGCGCACGATGGCGGTGGTGGCGTTCAGATTGCGCGGATGCACGCCGGAGGTGCCGGTGAAGTCGAGGATGAGTTTGCCGTCAGACTTGCGCATGGAGACGGCGATGGTGGAGCCGTCATCGAGTTTTTCTGCAGCTGAGATTGAAGCGGGCAGGCGGTCGATTTGAGAACGCATGACCTGGGCGGAATGATCCAGGATGCTCTGCATCAGGCCCTGCAAAGAGTCGTCCGCCAATGCACGCAGACGTTCGGCACCGTGCAGATTGGCGGCGAGCTGGGCGTGCAGGTCGGCGAGGTTGTCGGCGAGATTGCGCGTGGGATGGACAGCGGAGGTCAGCAGGGCGGTGGTCTCATCGAAGCAGGAGACGCCGCCGCGAATGAGGTGGCGTGGTGCGATGACGACGCCTTCCTCGATCAAACGCGTGGCATTGGCGGGCATGGAGCCGGGCGTGATGCCGCCGATCTCGGCATGATGCGCGCGATTGGCGATGTAGCCGATGAGCGCATTCTTTGAATCATGCACGGGCGTGATGAGGGTCACGTCGGGAAGATGTGAGCCACCGTAGGCGGGATGATTGGTGATGATGGTATCGCCCGGCTGCATGGCGACGGCTTGTGCGACTTCGCGAACGCAGACGCCGAGAGCTCCTAGATGCACGGGGATGTGCGGGGCGCTGGAGAGCAGGCGGCCATGGGGATCGAGCAATGCGCAGGAGAAGTCGAGGCGCTCGCGGATATTGGTGGAAATGGCGGTGCGGCAGAGCAGGGCGCCCATGTCGCTGACGATGGAATGGAAGCGATGGCGCAGGAGATCGCGCCCCAGTGTGGGAGACGGGCCTGCCACCTGAGAGCAGCGCAGAACGTGACCAAAGCCTGTGACCTTTTCCACGCGCCAGCCGGGTGCGATGACGATCGTGCTGAAGGCATCCTGGATCAGCGTGGGTGCTGGTTCGAGAGGCTGAGCGTGAAGTGGTGTGCCCTGAGTGGCACTCTGGGGTTCGCGCAAAATGATGCGCAGGCTGACGAGTTCGATCTCGCGGCTGGCTGGCGGTTTGTAGCCAAAGAGACGTTCGTAAACTGCGGCGTAGAGATGTGGTAGGTCGGAGGGATCAGAGAACTCGACCTGCAGCGGGGTATCCTGACCTTTGAGGCGAAGCTCGGCGATTTGTGTGCGCTCTCCATGTGGCAGGGCGGCGAGTTCGGCTGGCAGGATGTTCAATGCAGTCGTCAGCGGCAGGCGGATCTCTTTTTCGATGATGCGTTCCGGCACAGCCTCCTGCAAGCCGACGGCGCTTAGGATGCCGGCGTGTTCAGGGACGAGGATCGTCTGCATGCCGAGGGATTCTGCAACGGCACAGGCGTGCTGAGGGCCGGCACCACCAAAGGCAAGCAGAGCGTGATCAGCAGGAGCAAAGCCTTCACCAATGGAGATGCGGCGGATGGCATCGGTCATGTGCTCGATGGCGAGGCGGAGGAGGGATTGCAGGAGTTCCGCTTCGGTGCCGGTGCCGCCTGTTTGCGCATGGAGTTCGCTCAGGCGTCGCTGCGCTGCTGCGACATCGAGAGGGATCGGCGCGCGTGCGGGATCGAAGCGACCGAGGAGGAGATTGACATCGGTGATGGTCAGCGGGCCGCCTTTGCCATAGCAGGCGGGGCCTGGATTGGAGCCAGCGCTTTGCGGACCGACGGCGAGGCCGTGATGAGTGAGGTGGCAGATGGAGCCGCCGCCTGCGGCGACGGTTTCGATGGCGACGCAGGGCGCGAGCAACTGCATGCCGGCCACGTTTTGTGAGAAACGGTAGCCGGGGCGAGTGTCGATGCGAGCTACATCGGTGCTGGTGCCGCCCATGTCGAAGGTGATGATCTTGGTGATGCCGAGACGGCGTGCGGCATTGGCGGCACCGATGGCTCCTCCGGCTGGACCGCTGAGCAGCATGTCCTTGGGCCGGATGTCATCGGCGGATTTGAGGCCGCCAGCGCTGGTCATTACCTGCATGGTAGGGGACACTCGGCGGATGCCGTTGAGAAAGGATTGCACGGGCGCATGCAGACAGGCATCGGCCACGGTGCTCTGGGTGCGTGGCAGGAGCTTGGCAAAGGCGGCGGTCTGGTGCGAGAGCGTGAGGTGCGTGAATCCGCACTCGCGCAGGATGGAGGCAACACGAAGCTCATGCTGGGGATGAGCATGGCCATGCAGCAGGGAGATGGCGGCGGTGGTGATGCCTTGAGCGATGCACTCATGGGCGGAAACACGCACATGGGTTTCATCGAGGGGTTCGAGCACCTCGCCAGAGATGCTGATGCGTTCAGGCACTTCGCAGGCGATCTCGTGGAAGATCACGCGGGGTTCGTGCTTCAGGGCGAAGAGATCGCTGCGGCGCTGATCTCCGATTTGCAGGAGGTCGCCGAAGCCCCGGGTGATGAAGAGGGCGATGCGGCCGCCCTTGTGCTCCAGCAGGGCATTGGTGGCCCGCGTGGTAGCGATGCGGAGGTTCAGGGGAGGAAACTCGCAGCCGGGCGGGGTGTTTGTCAGGATGCGCGCGCCGAGCACCGGAGCCTCTTCGCCCGTGGTGAGTTCCAGCAGGGTGCCGGATTGCCACGAGGCCGAGGCGTCGAGTGTGATCTCGCCCGTTGCATTGTTTAATGTCGTGACGGTGCGGATTTCCGTGCTGCCAACGTCGTTGATGTGAAAGCCTCGAAGGAAATCAGGGGGCAGGGGAGGCAGGCCGGAGAGACGAACTTGGATGTTCGTCGTACAGGCTACGACGGCGCGCAGATGACCGGTGGAGAGTACTTTGCAGCGTGATTCACGGCCCTGAGGGTCGAGTGCGTGGCAGTCTGTGAATGTGCCACCGGTATCGGCTGCGATGCACCACTTCACGGTTTTTTGGGCGCATCCGGGGGAGTTGCGAAGTCCAGGTCAGGCACCCAGCGCAGTTCCTTGAAGGCATCGTAGTACGGTTCGCAGCTAGGAGCCTTAAAGACGGCAACGCCGCGCTTCACCCATTCGTTGCCTTTGTTGGGATCGCCCAGGTCGAAGGAGATGGCCGCCTTGCAAAAGTAGTAAGCCGGGGTGTCGTCCATGAAGGTGAAATTTTCCGCGATGATCTGGTCGGCGGCGGGGCGGTGACCGAGCTTCAATTCACACAGCGCCCGTTTGTAATGCACGAGATGTCGGATGATCATGGGCAGCTTGGGGTAGTCCGTGGCAAGCTTGGTGAAGGATTGCAGTGCCGCAGTGAAATCGTGCTTCACAAAGTAGAACTCGGCGAGATTGAACTTGGGCAGCGGGCTTTCTGGCTGGAGCTGAGCGGCTTTTTCAAACTGGGGCAAGGCGAGGTCGAAATCACGACGGCGTGGCGCCAGGTAGATGTCGCCGCGCAGGGCGTAGATGTCGGCGAGGTTGGGGTTGAGTTTCTCGGCTGCATCCAGCTTTTCGAGCGCGTCTGTGTAGCGCTGCTTCACGCGCATGTCGCGGGCTTCCACGAGCAGCTTTTTGACTTCATCGGAAACGGGCACCTTGGCGGGGGCTTGCGCCAGTGAGGCGGAGACACCAAGCATCAAAAACAAAAGGGGAAGAATCAATCTCATGGGGGAAGGTTAGAACGTGAATGGGAATCAGGCAAGGCGGGCGCGCATGCTGGTTTCGGCACCATCGCACAGGCTGCGGAGGATTTCAGGGCTGAACCACTCGGCTCCAAGTGACAGAATTGTTTCACGCACCATGCCGTCGGCGGAAACGACACGCATGGGGCGCTCCGTGATGTATTTGGCCACGAGGCGCTCGATGATGGTGTCCGCCGTGGTGCCTGGATCCGCGTAAATGATTTGAAGACCCTGGGGCTCGCGCTCCTCATTGGTGCCTTGTCTGGCACCATCAAACACAACGACGACCTGCATGCCGCTCATGTCCTGAAGATTGCGCAGGCGTTTCAGAAGCTCCGTGCGGGCCAGATGCCGGCGCGAGGCGACCCGATGTTCACGCTTCAGTTCCGGCCAGGCGTGGATGACGCTGTGACCGTCGACAAGCAGGTAGGTCAGCGGAGCAGGCATGGGGCCGAGTTAAAGGTTTAAGCTCAAGTTTTCAAGCCGGGAGCGAATATGCTGCCAACTTTAAACTTATAACTTAAACCTTCGAAATGGGTGCTCAGACCGGCGTGGCTTTGGCCCGCTCGTATTCCTCATTGATCAGGCAGAGGTCGCCGAGGGCGTCTTTAAGGGGATCGATTTCCTTGGCGCTGAATCCGAGGTGGAGGTGCCTGCGCCAGCCTTCGGCGTATTCGAACCGGCCTGAGAGCCTGCCGATGGCGCGGGAGGACTCGTCCATGCTGATGAGGTAGGAGTCCATGCCCTGGCTGACGTCGAGCCAGTGTTTCTGGCTTTCGTGGGCGGCGAGGGATTCGCGCTTGAGGTCGTGAACGCTGGTGGTGTCCACATACTGCCCGGCCTGGAGCTTCTGGCGCAGGGGATCGCACTGGCCATGTGGCATGGCGTGATAGACGGTGACGTCGTGCGAGTAGGATGGGAGGTGGGGATCGGTCTGGAAGTTGGGAATGCAGTGCGAAAACGCAGCGGTGACGGCGAGGCGGGAGGCCTGCATGTGATCCTCCATGTAGTCAGCAGGTGCATGTGTGAGGACGATGCTGGGCTGGGCCATGCGCACGACGGCGGCGACTTTGCGCAGGTAGGGCACGGAGTAGGTCAGCTCCAGGTCATCGCAGATCGGCGGATAAAACGCGGCACCGAGGATGCGTGCGGCTTCCTTGCCTTCCTCCAGACGTTTCTGGGTCGTGGTGGGGCCGTCCATCTGCACGGAGCCACCGTTGCCGGTGCAGAGGTTGATGTAATGGATGTCCCAGCCGCGCTCTTTGAGCAGCAGCAGGGTTCCGGCGGCGACGAATTCGATGTCGTCAGGATGGGCGAAGATGGCGAGGGCGGAGGGCATTGGGGGAAATGACGAAATCAGAATGACGAATGTCGGAGGATGCGCACGATTACAGCGCGAAGATTTTGTCCATGCGTTCGGTGAGCATCTTGAGGCCATTGGGGTTGATACCTCCGCGCTGTTCGCTGATGGCCCAGCCGGTGTAGCCCACGTCATCGAGGGCTTTCATGATGGCGGGCCAGTTGTTGTCGCCTTCGGTGAGGTCGCAGTCGAAGCCTTTGTAGATGCCTTCTTCCTTCATCTTCTTGGTACTGTACTCTTTGACGTGGATGCGGTTGATGCGCTTGCCGAGCACCTTGATCCACTGCTCCGGCCAGCCGAAGCGCAGCACGTTGCCGATGTCGAAATGCCAGCCCACGATGGGATCGCCCACTTCATCGAGATAGCGCACGGCTTCGAGAGGGCTGAGGATGAAGTTGTTCCAGACGTTCTCGATGGAGATCTTCACACCGAGTTCTTTGGCCAGCGGCACGGCTTTTTTGATCTCGGCAATGGAACGCGTCCAGGCGACGTCATACGGCACCGTCTCACTGACTACGCCGGGCACCACGAGAATGGAGTCAGCGCCGTAGGCCTTGGCGTCGCGCAGGGTGGTGAGCACGCCTTGCAAACCTTCCTCGCGGATTTTGGGATCATCATGGGTGAGCGTCTGCTTCCAATGCGTGTGGCAGCACACGCTGGCGGCTTGCAGGCCGGACTGGCCGAGCGCGTCGATCACTTCCTGCTGGTTGAGACCTCCTGCGGGCTCGACGCCTTCATAGCCAGCGTCTTTAGCGAATTTGTATTTCTCAACCAGTGTGCCCTTGATGCCGAGCGTGCCACCCATGATGGCCTTGCGCAGCTTGCGGGCGGGTTTGGCGGCTTCTTGAGCAGTGATGCTGCCGGAAGCGGCAAGGAGAGCGGTGGTGGAAAGAGACTGGATGAAGTGACGGCGTGAAGTCATGGTGTGAGAATACGCATATCCATGGCGTGAGTTGTCACAAACCGTCAATACAAACTTCCCGCATTAGGCAATGCCTAATGCGGGAAGTGAAGTGCTCTGTTGAAGCAATGGTCAGCCGTGGCTTGAAGCCACTGACTGCTATTGCAAACTCCCGGCTCAGCCATTCTTCGCCAGCAGCGCCTTGGCAGCTTTTTCGATCTTCGGCAGCAGGTTGGCTGGAAGTTCGGTGAGCAGTGGCAGCACGGGGCCGGTCTGGGCCACGCCGGAGAGTTCGACGGCGTGATGCAGCACGAGGATGGGGCTGTGGGCATTGCGCAGGTCTTCGAGGGCGACGAATTCCTCGCGGATCTTTTCGGCGGTGTCCCAGTCTTTCTTCAAGATGGCCTGGAGCAGAGCGGTGGAGCGGGAAGGGGCGATGCAGACGCAGCCTGCGGTGAAGCCGGTGACGCCGAAGTCACGCAGATGGATGATGGAGGGCTGCTCGCCGATGCCGCTGACGATGAGCTTGGTGTCCACCAGCTTGATGAGCTTCTTGAGATAGGGGTCCTTCTTTGGATCAGGTTCGACGATGGCGTATTTGATCCAGGAGATCAGACCGTCATTGACGAGTTCGGCGGCAAGTTCAGGGGTGATGTAGGAACCGTCCTTGATGTAAAGAACGGCCTTGATGCCGGACTTCTCCACGAAATGGCGAATGGCAGTGGCGACACCGGCGGGCTTGGAGGGGAAGAGCGTGGGCAGCAGCATCGCGGTGGGGAAAGCGAACTCGCTTAGAATCTTAGCCTGATCCATCGCAGTGCCATACATGGGGCCAACGGAGGGGACGATCCACATGTCCTCAGGTGCCACATCGACGAGCATCTTCAGCAGGGAGTGGTACTCACTCGGGGCGATGTTGTAGAGATTGGCATTACCACCATACAGCAGCGTGCGGATGCCGCCTTTGTACATGTGCTTGATCAGGCGGCTGTTTTGCGACTTGGCCAATGACAGATCTTTGTTCCGGCAAAGTGGTGGCACGGCGATGACGGACGACTGCAGATCTTCAAAGGTAACGGGGGTGGTCTTCATGATTAGTTTACAGGAGCGCAGACAGCGCCGCCTGCAAAGAAAAACCGGTTCAGTTTTAGGGGAGGTTTACTGTCCCTCAATGAAGCTAAGAAGATCAGCCATGTCTGCAACGCTCATGCCGGTCTCCAGACCTTCCGGCATCAGGCTCTGCCCAGTGGAGCTGCTGCCTTTGATCTCCGAACGCTGGAGTGTCTTTTCGATGCCGCCCATCATCTTGATCGACATGCTTGATGCGGTATCATTCGTAATAATTCCAGCCAGTGTCTGGCCGTCCTTCGTATTGACAGTATAAGCGATGAACTGAGAGGCGACCTCCTTGTGGGGTTCCAAAATCGCCGTAAGCAATGCCTCACGCCCCTTAGTTTTTACCGTAATAAGATCCGGGCCCACCTGCAATCCCATGGTTCCTGCCCGATGACAGGCCACACAACGTGCCATGTATTGCAGCTGGCCTTTCTTGGCATCTCCTTGTGCTGCGATGGCAGGTTTGAACTTCGCGGTCACCTCCTCACGTGATGGCGGGATGACGGAGGCCAGAGCCGTTTTTGCCGAGGCGGCGACTTTGGGGGACTTGTGTTTGAGGAGCGCCTGGACTTGGGACGCTGAGAACTCTGTCGCTTTGACCGCGCCCGATTCCAGCAAAGCCAGGGCGCGATCTTCGCGGGCGAGGAGGGCTTCGAGTGATGCTTCTTTGGCTTTGGTGCCGAAGCCGGGCCAGCTAGTGATGAGTGACTTTGTTACGGTGGCTGAACTGCTCTGCGCCAGCGTGTGGATGGCGGCTGTTTGCACGGCATCTGGCTGACCTTGCGCAAGGCATTGCGTCAACGCATCAGTGGCTTCTTTGGAGGATGTGAGGCCGAGGAGTTTGATGGCTTCGAGGCGTGTGGTTTCGGAGGCCTTGGTATCGGCGGCTGTCGTGGCGGCTTTGGTGAAGACGGCGGTGAGCTTGTGGTCTGTATCGGCTTGAGCAAGATCGATGCCTGCCTTCTTGAATCCGGTGGCCAAGGCCCAGATCATGTCGGGTCTTGGCGTTCTAGCGACGTAATCAACAAGAAGAGTGACGTTCGATTTGCCACCGTTGTCACGTTCCGCCTGATGAGCCGCCTTTGCTGCCGCCGCCGCTGCCTGAACAATTTTCAAGGTGGCCTTAATCTTTGCGGGGCTGCCTTCCTTGAACCAATCTGGGGCAGACAGGAGGACCACGGCCATCGTCATGCCGACATCGGGATTGGCGGACAAGAATGCATCAACTACCCGCTCGCTGGTCGGCAGGTCATCGAGAAGCATTTGAGTGAGGGATGTCATCGTCTTGAGGCTGGATGGAGGTATTTTTTTTGTGATTATTCTTTCGAAGAGATCTGCATCCTTTAGAAATTCGCCCGCAGTGAGTGCAATTTGGAAATGAACCCGCATGTCCTCACTCCGCGTCTGTTCCCCGACTGCATTAACCATTTCATAAAACCCTGCGGCATCAGGCTTTACAGCTTCCGCACATCGAAGCGCAGCCTCCACAACGTGAGGGTCATTATCTAAGATCGCTTTGCTGAGCATGGAAGCGTTCAAAGCGTTGAAGCCACGCAGCGCCCCCAGCGCATGCAGCTTGGCCAAGGCATTATCTCCGCTCAACACCCTCTCCAGCAGCGGCACCGCCGCTTTGTCCTGCCGCTCAAACAGCAATCGCTGCGCGGTATCACGATGCCAGCCGTTGGGGTGGCCGAGGGTTTTGACGAGTTCTTCGGTGCTGGCTTTGCCCAGTGCCACCTTCTGGCCGATGCGTTCGGCACCTTTGTCCGGGACGATGCGGTAGATGCGGCCGCGGTCGTTGCCGCTGTTGAGGTCGATGTGTTTTTTGATCTCGTCGGGGATGCTCCAGGGGTGCTCAATGACTTCGCGATACATGTCGCAGATGTGCAGGCAGCCGTCGGGGGCGTTGGCGAAATTTACCACGCGCACCCAGGTGTCTTTGCTGGCGGCGAATTCAAAGCCCTGCTCGTCGGCGGGGCGTTCACCGATGAGGCTGATGCCGTCGGCGCTGGGCTTGATGATCTTGCGATGCACGAGCTGGCCGCCTGCGTCTCCGGTGAAGCTGTTGTTCACGAAGTCGGGGCCGTAGGCATCGCCGCGATAAATGGTGGTGCCGGTGGCGCCGGTGAAGTAGCCGCTCACGCGACCGCCGCCTTCGACCGCGCCCTTCACCACACCGGCGATGCGCCAGCGTGTGCGGATGATGCGCCAGGGCTCGTCCGGGCTGAGACGAAACACTTCCGCTGCGCCGCCATCCGCCGCGATGCTCTGGCGAGCGGGCGGCATGGAATAGTAGGGATTGCGGTTGGCGTATTTGTCGTCGTAAACCCAGTATTGAAGGTGGTCAGAGTTTGAGCAGGCGAACTTGCGACCGTAGTTGTCAAAGCTCATGCCATACTGCGCGCCGCCGCCTTCGAGGCCGAACTCCAACGTGAGAGGATCAAACCAGAAGTCTTTGCCGCCGAGTTCCACGCCTTTGTCGTCCGGACGTTTCATGCAGGTGATGACGCCGCGATTGCCGCCACCGGCGAGGACGTGGATGCGATTGTCCTGGCCCCATTGGAAACTGTTCATGAGGCCTTGGACATTGAGAATTTTCAATCCGGTGCCGAAGCCGGTGAAGACCTTCTCGCGCACTTCGGCCTTGCCATCGCCATCCTTGTCCTCAAAGCGCCAGATGTCGGGTGTGGCACCGACATACAGGCCGCCATTGGCCCACACGAGGCCGGTGGGCCAGGGAAGGTCATCGGCGAAGACTTGGCTTGTCTCGTAGTGGCCGTCGCCGTCCTTGTCTTGCAGCATGGAGATGCGGCCGAGGTGAGGGGTGACGTCGCGCATCTCGCTGTAGTCGATCATTTCGCAGACAAACATGCGGCCGTTTTCGTCAAAACAGACGGCGATGGGGCTGCGCACCTGGGGCTCATGCGCGGCGAGTTGGAGCTTGAAGCCTTTTTTAACCTGCCAGGATGCGATGGCATCCTTGGGCTCTATGGCGGGGTAGCGGGGCAGATCCTTGACCGCATCCACGGTCACGGCATTTTTTGTTTCACCGTAGGCCTTGGCGTAAGTCGTCTTCGTCTTGATGCCATCCGCCTGCGCGAAGAGCGAGGTGTTTAAGGCGAGCAGCAGCAGGAGGGAACAGGCGGCAGTCTGAGTCATGACAAGATCATACGGAGTCCTGCGGCAGCATGAACAGCCGAAAGTCGCTCAACGTGGTATTCTTGTGCTGATACCCTGTGTAGCCGCCTTAAAGAACCGTGTCGTTCACCACTTCGTTGCGCTCATTGAGCAGCAGACGCTTGGGGATGATCGGGTGCTCGCTCTGGCCCCAGGCCATGATGGTGACGCGGTGGCCGGTGTTGATGAGGTGGGCGGCGGCGCCGTTGACGATGATCTGTCCGGAGCCGGCGGGGGCGGGGATGACGTAGGTTTCCAAGCGGGCACCGTTGGTGATGGAGGTCACCAGCACTTTTTCGCCCACCCAGAGGTCGGCTTTTTCCATGAGATCGGTCGGAATGGTGATGCTGCCTTCATAGGCGATGTTGGCATCGGTGATGGCGGCACGGTGGAGTTTGGATTTGAGGCAGGTTCTAAGCACCCTCAAGAGTGCTTCATCAGCGCCGGGGGGTCAAGTATTGGCTCGCCTGAATGGATTGGTTTGATGGAAGCGCAGAACGGTGGATGGTGCGGCAATGAGATACCGCGACCAACGCCGCTCCGAAGCCCCGCCGCCCCGCCCGCACTTCACTCCACGCAAGAGCATGGGGCAGAACTTCCTGCAGGACGAGGAGATTGCCCGCTGGATCGGTGATCAGGTGCAGCCGGACGGGGCTGATATTGTGGTGGAAATCGGACCTGGCATGGGGGCTTTGACGAAGCATCTCGTGGGCAGGCCGAAGAAACTTATTTTGATTGAAAAAGATTCCCAGCTAGCGCCGGAGTTGCAAAGCCAGTTTGAAGGACGCAGCGATGTCGAGGTCATCCACAATGACGCCACGCGCATCAACCTGCGTGCGTGGTTCAAGCACGGCCCACTGCGCATTGTGGGGAATCTGCCGTATTCGGTCGGCAGCGAGATCTTGAAGCACTGGCTTACGCCGCCGTCGCCGGTTGGGTGCGCGGTGTTCATGCTGCAAAAGGAAGTGTGTGACCGCCTGGCGGCCACCTGTGAAGACGATGCCTACGGCGCGCTGAGCCTGTTGGTGCAGAAGGACTGGAATGTGGAGATGCTGCGCGTGGTGCCGCCGGAGGTCTTCGTGCCGAAGCCACGGGTGGATTCGGCCATCATCCGCCTCACGCCGCGAGATCCCGCCACACTGCCGGTTTTTGACCACGTGCTGTTTGACCGACTGGTGCGCATGGGATTCTCCCAGCGGCGCAAGCAGTTAAAGAATCTGCTGCCAGAGGCCCCCGGTGGGTGGGAGGCGCTGATTGAGGCGCTGGGCGTGACGACGATGGTGCGTGCGGAGGCGCTGTCGCTGACGCAGTGGATTCAGATCGCGCGGCACTATGAGCAGCGACACGAGGCGGATGCGGGTCAGAAGGCCAGCGAGATGTTTGATGTGGTGAACGACCGCAACGAGGTGATCGAACAGCTCACGCGAGGAGAGGTACACAAGCGCAAGCTGCTGCACCGTGCGGTGCACATTTTTGTCATCAACAAACGTGGGTTCGTTTATCTGCAGCAGCGTTCGCATCTCAAGGATGTGTCGCCGCTGAAATGGGACAGCAGCGCTGCGGGCCATCTGGACGCCGGGGAAGGATATGCGAGCGCGGCTGTCCGGGAACTGGGGGAAGAAGTGGGCATCCATGTGGAAGCCACTGAGCTGGCGGCGCAGATTCCCGCTGGAGACAATACGGACCACGAATTTGTGGAGCTACGTATTGCGCGGCATGAAGGTCCAGTGCGCTGTCTGCCCGAGGAAGTGGCCACGGGAGATTGGTTCAAGCCGGAGGATATCAGCGCCTGGGTGGAAGCGCGGCCACAGGATTTTGCGAAGGGTTTTGTGACGTGCTGGAAGGCGTGGGCGCAGAAGTAGCCCGCGATTTTTTCACCGCATTGTCCGCGGAATAAACACTGACTGCATTCCGGCGGCATTGGCCGCCTGAATGCCGCTGTTGCCGTCTTCGAGGACGAGGCATTCGCTGGGGGCGATGCCCATCTGTTCGGCGGCGAGGAGGAACATGTCGGGGGCAGGTTTGCCGTGTTTCACCTTCTTGGGGGTGATGATGATGGGGAAGAGATCGATCAAGCCGGTGGCTTGCAGGCAGCCGCGCACGGTGGATTCTTCGCTGCCGGAGGCCACGGCGATGGGGAAGCGGCCGAAGAGGGATTTCGCAAACTCGGCCACCGGGCTCACGGCCTGCACTTCGGGGATGCGTTTGGCGAAGATTTCCATCTTCAGCTCATCCACGCTCACGGGATCGACATTGGCACCATGCTTCGCGTTGAGAAGCTTCACCACGTCCTGCTCCTTCATGCCTGCGTGCGCATAAAACTCCTCCTCGGTGAAGTCATACGGCGCATCATGCTGCTTCAAAGCCTCCACCCAGGCGACGTAGTGCAGCGGCATGGAATCAACGAGGGTGCCGTCGCAGTCGAAGATGTAGGCTTGAAAGGGGTAGTCGGGTATTTGGAGGGACATGGGGTGATTTCATAAACCGCACACGGTGGTGGGCGGCAACCAACTTTTCGGATGGAGAGCCTGTGTAGGAAGGTGACCCAGGTTTGCGAGAGCCGGGGTGGCTCTCGCAAACGTTGAGTCTGCACTATGATGCGCGATTCACCGCACTGAGCACCGCCTTGATGGAGGCGAGTTCGATGTTCGTATCCACGCCTGCGCCCCAGATGGTTTTGCCGCTGGCGGTTTTGATCTGGATGAAGGCGAGGGCGCTGGCTTCGGTGCCGGAGCTGAGGCTTTGCTCGCGGTAGGTGGCGACTTCAAAGGGCGGCGCTCCGGCTTCCTGAATCAGCGCTTGGGCAAAGGCGGCGATGGGGCCGTTGCCTTTGCCAGTGATGCCGCGTTCCTTGCCATTGATGACGAGGCTGCTGCGGCAGGTGAAGACGCCGTCCACGCCATCGGCATGGAAGTGGTGGAGGGCGAAGGGGGTCTCGCGTTCGATGTACTCCTTCCAGAACATGCCCTTCAATTCGGCAGCGGTGACTTCGCGGCCCAGCTTGTCCACGATGTCGTTGGCCAGCGGGCCAAACTCGCGCTGCATGTCCTTGGGCAGTTCGATGCCGAACTCGCTTTCCAGCAGGTACGCCACGCCGCCTTTGCCGCTCTGTGAGTTCACGCGAATGACCTCGCGATATTCGCGGCCGATGTCGTTTGGATCGATGGTGAGGTAGGGGACATCCCAGATGGTCTTGTGCTCCTCGTAGCCGGTGAGGCCCTTTTTGATGGCGTCCTGATGGCTGCCGCTGAAGGCGGTGAAGACGAGCTCTCCGCTGTAAGGATGACGTGGTGCCACGGTCATGCCGGTGGTGCGCTCATACATGTGAATGAGGCCGCTCATGTCGCTGAAGTCGAGGCCCGGGGAGATGCCGTGCATGTAGAGATTCATCGCCACCTGGACGATGTCCAGATTGCCGGTGCGCTCGCCATTGCCAAAGAGGGTGCCTTCCACGCGGTCGGCTCCTGCCAGCAGGCCCAACTCAGTGGCGGCGGTGCCGGTGCCACGATCGTTGTGCGTGTGCAGGCTGATGATGAGGCTGTCGCGGTTTTTGATGTTGGTGCAGATCCATTCGATCTGGTCGGCATACACATTGGGCATGGCCACCTCGACGGTGTCGGGGAGGTTCAGGATCATCTTGTGCTGCGGCGTGGGCTGCCACACGTCCATGACGGCTTCGCTGATCTCCTTGGCGAATTCGACTTCCGTGGCGCTGAAGCTTTCGGGCGAGTACTGCAAGGTCACCTGCGTGCCGCCTGCGGTGAGGCGATGCAGGCGGTCCTTGATCATCTGTGCGCCTTTGATGGCCACGGTGATGATCTCTTCCTTCGTTTTGCCAAACACGTACTTCCGCTGCGCGGGAGAGGTGCTGTTGTACATGTGGATGACCACTTTCTTGGCACCGATGAGCGACTCGACGGTCTTCTCGATCAAGTCCTCACGCGCCTGCACCAGGCACTGGATGGTGACGTCGTCTGGGATGCGCTTTTCCTCGATGAGGCGACGGTTGAACTGGAACTCGGTGTTCGAGGCGGAGGGGAAGCCGACTTCGATTTCCTTGAAGCCGCATTTCACCAGAGCATCGAACATTTCGAGCTTCTGGGAGACGTTCATCGGCACGGCGAGCGCCTGGTTGCCATCGCGCAGATCGACGCTGCACCAGATGGGCGCGTGGGTCAGATGGCGGGAGGGCCATTGACGGTTGGGAATGCTGATCAACGGGAAGGGCTGATACTTGGAAGACGGATCTTTTAACATGACGGGACAAATGGAGACAGGATTAACAAGATTTCAGAATTGGACAGGATTCTTTCCTGTTCTGAGATAACTGCCGTGACGTGACGGCAAGGGGCATGACGAGGAAACACGGGCCGCCTACCCTTGCGTAAGTCGCAGGGAGAGAAGAAGCAGAGCCGTGGCAGTGGTGGTCATGGACGGCTGTAAGAAAGCAGGGAAGGAGAAGTAGTCAAGAGAGTCGAAAGAGGGCGGCAAGACCTGCCTGACGTTAATGGCAAGATCCTGCCTTGAAGCGAAGAAGAGTCGGAGTAGGAGGAAGAGGACGATTTCTATTCCCTGCCATGACCAAATTCCGACCCTGCATTGATCTTCACGACGGCCGCGTAAAGCAGATCGTGGGCTCGTCGTTGCGGGATGATGGGACGGGGTTGAAGACGAACTTTGTGAGTGACCGGGATTCGGCTTGGTATGGGGAGCTTTACAAGCGCGATGGACTGAGGGGCGGGCATGTGATCCTGCTGGGCAAGGGGAATGAGGATGCGGCAAAGGCGGCGACGGGAGCGTTTCCGGGCGGCTTGCAGGTCGGCGGAGGTATTCGCTCGTGCAATGCGGCGGAGTATCTGGAGGCAGGGGCCAGTCATGTGATCGTGACGAGCTACCTGTTTGAAATGGATGGCACTTTCAATCAGACGCGACTGGACAAGATGGTGGCGGCAGCGGGCAAGGAGCGGCTGGTCATTGACCTAAGCTGCAAGGCCACGGCCACGGGCTGGACGGTGGCGATGAACCGCTGGCAGACGCTGACGACGCTGGATGTGACGCCGGAGTCGCTGCGCTTTCTCGCGGGGCATTGCGCGGAGTTTTTGATCCATGCGGTGGATGTGGAGGGCAAGTGCGAGGGCATTGATGAGGCGCTGGTGAGTTTCCTCGGTGAGCATTCACCGATTCCCATGACCTATGCCGGAGGCATCCGGCATCTGGACGATCTGAAGCGCATCGATGAACTGAGCCATGGCCGCGTGGATGGCACGGTGGGCAGCGCGCTGGATTTGTTCGGCGGCACGGGGGCGAAGTATGAGGAGTTGGTGGCGTGGAATAAGCGTAAGTCAGCGTAAACATTTCCAATCACGGGCTAAAGCCCGATCTACGAACTTATGAAAATCATCCGATACTCCGACTCGCAGGGAAACATCGCGCATGCAGCGCAGCAGGCTGATGGCACGGCGGTGGTCATTGAGGGGGATATTTTTGGAGAGCATCATGTGACGGAGCGGAAGGCGGAGGTGGTGAAGCTGCTCGCTCCGGTGCAGCCGTTTGCAATTGTGTGCATCGGGCTGAACTACAAGAAGCATGCGGAGGAGACGAAGGCGGAACTGCCGAAGCATCCGGTGGTGTTCATGAAATTGCCGAATGTGGTGCAGCATCCGGGGGAGCCGATCCTGCTGCCGACGAAGCTGAAGAGTGACAAGGTGGACTACGAAGCGGAGCTGGCGGTCGTGATTGGCAAGAAGGCGAAGAACGTGAGCAAGGCAGACGCACTGAAGTACGTGCTGGGCTACACCTGCGGCAATGACGTGAGTGCACGTGACTGGCAGAAGCATGGCGGCGGTGGGCAGTGGTGCCGGGGCAAGTCGTTTGATACGTTTTGCCCGCTAGGGCCGGTGCTGGTTACGGCGGATGAGATCACGAATCCGAACACGCTCGCGATCAAGACGGTGCTGAATGGAGAAACGATGCAGGACTGGAATACGAACGACATGATCTTTGATGTGCCGACGCTGATCGAGTTCCTGAGCGGCAGCACCACACTGATGCCGGGCACGGTGATCCTTACAGGCACACCGCATGGTGTGGGTGCGGCCCGCACGCCGCCTGTGTTTATGAAGGACGGGGATACGGTGAGCGTGGAGATCGCGCAGATCGGTACGCTGACCAATCCCGTGCAGAATGAGTCCTAGCAGTCCTGCGCTTTTTCCAGTTCGCTGATCAGCTTCTCGTAGCGCCGCTGCGGGCAGCATTCTTCCAGCAGAACTCGCAGGGAGGCTTTGTTCCGCACGAAGTGGAAGGCGATGATGTCGCAGACGGCTTCGGCTTCGTCCATCTCTTCCAGTTCATGGCGCAGTTGCTGCATGCTCTCGCAGCTGTCATCAGTGGGTGGAGGAAGGAGATCAAGAGCGCGTGATTTCAGCTGGCGCAGGATTTTGTTGGGCGCGTGCTGAGTGAGCACCGGCTCCACACGGGCGATGCGGAAGGGCTTCATCTGATCCCAGCCGGTGATGCGCACGCGGCAGACCCCGTAGAGCATGACCTGCGAGGTGCCGTCGGGATTTTTGACCGAGGCGCGGATCAGGCCCGCCGTGGTGACGGGCAGCACGTCATTTGCGCCGTCAGAAACGCCGACGCAGAACATGCGGTCGGTTTGCAGCGCATGATCCAGCATGCGGCGGTAGCGATCCTCAAAGATGAACAGGGGCAGATGGCACGCGGGAAAATGGTAGCAGTCGTCCAGCACAATCACTGGAAGACTGTGCGGAAGCACGAAACCTTTGGCAGAAAATGTTTTTGAAGAGATGTCCATGAATCAGAGGTCACGCAGGATACGCATGCATGTGTCCGATGGTTCATTGTTTCCTGCACGAAGCCAGTGAATCATGCGGGGGCGTCATAGTACTTACGAACTTTAGTTCGATCTGGGGGACTCGTAAGATTCCAGAGTGAGCTCAAGCTCACGAGTGCTTTTTGCCCGTGAATCATTCAAAGCGGAAGGAAAACACGTCGGCGTCCTTGAGAATCCAGCGCAGGCGCACGGGCTTTCCGGCGAGGGCGGAGACATCACTGCCTGCTTTCCAAGCGATGACGCGGTCGATGTCGTCATAAGAGATCGCCTTGCAGTCGTCCAAGGTAAAGCCTGGCAGGGGTTTGCCCTCGGCATCCTGGATTTCCACCGCCACGGTACCAGCGGCCCCGGTGGAGAGATTCAGATGCAGTGCTTTGCCGGTGAATGTGAAGGGTTTGGTGGTCATTTCACCACCTGCGTAGTCTGCATGCAGCGAGGCGAAGCCATCGAGGCGCAGGGTGAAGCGCTGCAACAGCGCGGTGCTCTGCCCGTAGTGGCGCTCCACGTAGAGAGACATCTCCGACTTTCCGGTCTGCACCACGCCGCAGGCAGGGTAGTTGCTGCGGCTGGTCCAGTTGCGGAAGTGCAGGCCGGGACGCACAAAGCCCTCCATGAAGCTGCGGTTGTAGGCGGTGGTGCCGGCGCGGCTGGTCATCAGCACGGCTTCCGAGCAGTCTTTGATCAGAGCAGGGTAGGCTTTCGTGTCTTCGGCGAGGTATTTTTTGGCCTGGTCATCCAAAACGTCCTTGCCGGGCATGAAGCGCGCGGCGGTGGAGATGTAGAGATGTGGCGCATTGAAATACGGATTCGTCTGACTGATGTAAATGTGGTCCACCAGCGGCTGGTCGCAGGTCATCTGCACGGCGTCAGTCCATGTGAGGAAGTCTTTGCTGGTGGCGCGGCTGACCCAGCGCACCCCCTTGGGCTTCCAGTTTTTTTCATCGATGATGCCTGCGGTGAAGACGCGGAAGTAGGCCACGTAGCACTGCTCCGCCTCGGACCAGAAGGAGACATTCTGCGAATCAAACGCGCCCTTGGTGATGACTGCGGCGTCCTGCATTTTCTGCCAGTGCAGGCCGTCTGCGGAGACGAAGGCGCTGAGACCGCCGGATTTGCCACCGAGTCCTGCGAGGGCCTTGTAGCGCTGCTCTTTGGGCACGCCGGGCCGCTTGTCGATGAAGGGGGCGAAGTTGTGCGTGTAGGGGGCCAGATTGGCCAGCATGATGTTGTTGTCCTTGCTGCCATTGATCTCATGCAGGCCGAGCTTGGGCTTCACCCAGTTTTTGCCATCAGTGGATTCGGCGTAGCAGGTCACTTCGCCACTGGTGCCGTCTTTGAAACCCGCATTGCCACGGTAATACATCTGAAATTTGTTCGCCTCGTCGTTGTGAATGACGGTGATGTAGGCGCTGAAGCGGCCTTCCCAGGGCTGGTCAAATTTCACCGCGATGCCGGCCTCTTCAGGATGGTGCAGCCGCAGCGTGGCGCCCTGCATTTGGTCGATGAGCAGCTTGTCTACGAAGAGTTCACGGCGGGAGCCGATGGACGTGACTTCGGCGGAAGCGATGCTGGCGCAAAGGAAGAGTAAGGGCAGGAGAGAGCGGCGCATGCTCTCTCATACAGGCGGTGAAGCAAAGTACTTGCGAGCTTTAGCTCGATCTGGGAAGGGCAGGTGCGGGCTGGAACTTCGAAAATCGATTGTTCGACAATCGTCAATCCTCAGGCTTAGAGCGTGGTGGTTGTGCGCGATTGACGATTGATGAACAAGGATTGTTGATTTTTGAAGTGTTGAATACGCGCAGACGTAGAGCCTCGGCTAGCTCTGGGTGCTGCGGAGCTTCCCAGAGTGAGCTAAAGCTCACGAGTACTTTCTTTCCCGGATCACAGACTCTTCAAATACGCAACGATGTCGCTGATGGACTGCGGGGTGAGGCCGAGCTGCTGGGGCTGATACATGAGAGAGCGGGTCATTTTCTGGATGCTGGCGATGCGCTCTTTTGGCACGGTCTGCACGAGGCCGCCCATGCATTTGATCATGACGGGATCGCCGCTGGAGAGGATCATGCCGCTGATGGTGAGGCCATCCTTGGTTTTGATCTCGCTGCCTTCAAAGCCGTGGGAGATGTCGGCGGAAGGATGAGCGATGGCGTTGGCGATGACTTCACTCGGCTGCTGCTTGCCAAAGGTGCTGAGGTCGGGGCCGAATTCGACACCCATCTTGCCGACTTTGTGGCAGGTGAAGCAGACGGCGATGGATGCTTGGCCGCGCTTGGCATCGCCGGGGAGTTGGGCAATTTCCGCGCCGGTGGGCAGCTTGGTTGCATCCTTGAGTTCAGGCGGCATCTCGACCGCGACGAGTTTCACCTTGGCAGGATCATACAGGCCCAGGGCCTTCATGCCGCCTTCCACATCGTAGTCCTTCCAATCGTTGCCTTTGCGACTGAGCAGCCACCACTTGGCGAGGTCCTTCATGGGGAAGTCTTTGGTGTTGGCGAGTTCGATCATCGCGCCTGCGGCTTCACGGCTTTTGACAAAGGCGAGGCCTGTGAGCATGAGCTTGCGCTGTTCTTCACTGAGGACACTGTCTACGGCGCGGGTCTTGAAGGCTTCGACTGCAGCGGCGGGGTGCATGCGCCAGGCGATCCAGGATTCTGCCTCTGTCCATGCGGCGGGCTTGTCCTTGCACATGGAGGCATAGAGGTCGGCTTCCTTGCCTTCAGCACCAAGACCGAGAGCTTCGAGGTAGGCGCGGTCTTTGCCGTCAAACTGCTGCGCGAGTTTCACCAGCAGCGGGAGGCTTTGGGCGGCAGGGACTTCGCGAAGTGTCAATGCGACTTCACGGCGCACGGCAGCGGAGGAATCTGTGACCATCTTGGCGGCCATGGCCAGCACATCCTGATTGGCGCGGCGCAGAGCACGGTAGGCGACGAGGCGCTGATCTTCGGATTTGGATTCGAGCCAAGGCTTCAGCTGAGCGACGCCTTCTTCTCCCATCTGTGCGAGCAGCCATGCGGCGCGTGCGGCGATGAAGGCGTTGTCGTCCTTGAGCAAGGCTGCGACGGCAGGCACGGCTTTCGCGCCCTGGGCTTTTAAAGCGGTGAAGCCATTGTAGCGCACGTTGGGTGCGGGGCTTTTCAGCGCGGCGATCTGGCCTTCCGTGGTGTCGAGCTTGAGCGCTGGCACGTTGGATGCAAAGCCCTTCGGAGCGATGCGGTAGATGGTGCCGGTGTAGCGTTCATCGAGCGTGCCGTGGCCACCGACGCGGGCGTCGAACCAGTCGGCGACGTAGATCGCGCCATCAGGACCGACGGTGACATCGCTGGGGCGGAATCGGGTTTTGAGTTCGCCCGAAGGCTTGCCGCCGAGGAAGTCGGAGCCTGCGAATTCCTTCTCCTTGTTGGATGTCAGGAAATCAAAGCGCTCCATTTTCCAGCCTGCGCCGTCGAGCTTTGGCAGATAGCCGAAGACAACGTTCTTGCCCGCTTCGCAGGCGAGGAGGAGGCCGTTCCATTTCTTATCCAGCGCGCCGTTTTCATAGAAGCCCACGCCGGTGGGAGAGCCGCCGCCGTAGACATCGCCAGCGGGCATGGTGCCGGGATCTTCCTGGCGCCACTCGGCGGTGGGGGTGTCCTGGCCGGGGCGTTTGTCCGCACCCCAGGAGCGCAGGCCGTCGGCGGAAGCAAAGCCGGCATTGCCGCCTTCCATGACGGGGGACACGCGGCAGGCAGGCGGGTCGTCGTTGTCGCTTTGGAACACATCGCCAAAAGAGGTGATCGTCTGCTCGTAGCTGTTGCGGTAGTTGTGGCCGATGATGGTGACGTTCGTGCCATCAGGGTTCATGCGTGCAGCGAATCCGCCGATCCATACATGGCCGTCGTCGCTCTTCTGCCCGGCGATTTCCTGCATCATATAGGGGCTGCCCATGCGGAAGGTCTTGCCGGAATGATCGGTAAACTTCGCGCCCGTGTTGCCCTGATTCCAATACCACTGGCCGTCCGGTCCGGCGGTGACGCTGTGCAGGCTGTGGTCATGCTGACGACCACCGAAGCCGGTGAGCAGCACGTCGCGCTTGTCCACCGAGGGATCAAATTTGCCGTCGCCATTCACGTCGGTGTACACCAGCAACTCAGGCGGCTGAGAGACGACGATTTTATTGCCCAGCACGGCGACGCCGAGCGGTGCTGCGAGTGCGGACTCCTGCACGAAAACGGTGCTCTTGTCCGCACGGCCTGAGCCGGTGGTGTCTTCGAGTACGACGACGCGATCGCCTTCTGGCCTGCGGCTGCCTTTGCTGCGGTAGTTCACGCCTTCCGCCACCCAGAGGCGACCCTGGGCATCGAAGTCGATGTTGGTGGGATTGAACAACGCGGGCGAGGTGGCCCAGACGGTGACTTCGAGGCCTTCGGGCACGGTGAAGAGATCGGCAGGAACGGTGGTCTTGCCATCATCCACGATGGGCGGCGCGGGTTTGGGGGAGTTGGGAGGTGTTTCGGTATAGACCTGGAATTTGACCGAGGCCGTGCTAGCCTTCCCGCCGCGCTCCATGCCGCCATCATCGATGGCCGCCTGTGCGGTGAAGCCAACCACGCCCTGCGGCAGATCATAGACGATCACCGAGCGTGCATGCGTGCCGATGCCGTTTTCAAACTTCTGGCCTTTCACGAGCAGAGCATCGCCCATGGCGGATTTGCCGACGCGAGTGCCGCCGGAGCCTTGGCTGGCGGCTTTCCATGGCAGCTTGGTCAGGTCTTTGGTGGAGCCGTCGGCCATGATGAGCTTTGGCTCCAGCCAGTCTGCCCAGTCACAACTGATGCCGTCTTCATCCGAAACGACGAGGTAGAGTTCCTTCGCGCCTTTCAGGGAGGCGTCCACCTTGACCAGACGCGGAGAGTTCGCGGCAGTGGTAAGCTTGGGGCTTTCGAAGGCAGGAGTGGCCGCGACTGCGCAGGAGGCGGAGGCGAGCAGCGCTAGGAGGATCAATGGGCGGGACGTCATGGATGGGGGCTCTGGGAGGGAAGCGACCTTTCCAGAGAGAGCTGAATCTCTCAACTACTTTGGCTTGTGGGGCGGAAAACTTTCTCCACATTCGGCGCATGAAATCCTTCCTGCTTTTTCTGACTGTTGCGCTGCTTTCCTCCTGCCAGACCACCACCTCCGAGGAATACAACGTGGGCAGCGTGGCCGAGGCGAAAGCGTTTGCGAGGAGAGCTGTGGAGGTGGGCTACATTCACGCGGGAGGAGAGTCGGCGCTGGTCGCGGAGAAGTCCGTCGGCAGGCCGCTCGAAGGCAAATGGAGCCCGCAAAAGTTGGACAACTTCCTGAATCAGTATGCGGCGGAACATCCGCGCCTGATGGAAATCAACAAGGCGGCCACGACGGGGAAGATCAATGAGAAGGAGCGGGTGATTTTGGTGAATGTGCTGCGCGGGCAGGAGGAGCGACTGGCCGAAGCCAAGCTGGCCGAGCAGCAGGCAGCTGCGGACGACCTCAATCAATCGGCGATGATGAACAGCCAGAGCTCGTCGTATCGGCAGAACTCGGCGCTCATGCAGGCGACGCCACAGTCTGGCTATACCGGGTACGGGACGGGGTTTGGTGGCAGCAGCTTCTGAGAAAGTTGTATCGAGCTTTAGTTGGTTCTGGGAACCGCATGAGTCACACCCAGAATCCAGAATGAGCTATAGCTCGGGAGTACTTTTCTACTTCGTCTTCATCACATAAACACCATCCCAATCCGATGGAGGAGGATTGAGCTTCATGTCGTCGCAGCGCTCGATCATGACGAGGGAGGGGTTCGCATCCTGATGAAACTCGCGTTTGGCTGAGCGTTCAAACAGGGCTTTGGCGATGTCCCACTGCTGGGATTGATAGGCGGCGATGCCTTTTTCAAAGAGATGGAGGCACTCCTCGGTCTCGGGTGTGACGTTTTTGGTGAAGCCGACGAGTTCGTAAACTTCGGCGGGCTTGCTGCGGCCTTTGACGACGATGCGATCAAGGAAGCGATAGGTGATGTCTTGCTTGTGCTTCTCCGCGAGCGCCTTCGTTTCTCCAGTGATCATGGTGTACACGCCGTAGCTTTTTGCGCCGCTCTCGCTGCGGGCGGCGAGGTTTACGGTGTCTCCCATCATGGTGTAATTGAATCGGCGGCGGGAGCCCATGTTGCCGATGATGGCCAGGCCGGAGTTGAGGCCGATGCGCGTTTTCATTTCATAGACGATGTCCGGCCAGCCGCCTTCCTGCCGCCATTTCTCGCGCAGTTCGATCTGACGTTTTTGAATCAGAATGGCGGCGCAGCAGGCACCGTGCGCATGCCCCTCAAAGGCCAGCGGTGCACCGAACATGCCGACGATGGCGTCGCCGATGAACTTGTCGAGCGTACCGCCGTTATCGTGCAGGATGTCGGTCATCTCGGAAAGGTAGTCGTTCATCAACGTGACCAGCCGTTCAGGCGTCAGTTTTTCAGAGAATGAGGAGAATCCAGCGATGTCACTGAAGAACGCGGTGATCTCAGCCTCATGTCCGCCGAGCTTGGGCTCCTCACCGGAGGAGATCATTTGCTTGACGACTTGCGGTGACACGAAGGTGCCGAACATGCCTGTGATGCGACCCTTTGCGCGTGACTCAATGATCAGGCGGTGAAGAATGGACCCACCCTCAACGAGGGCAAAACCGAACACCGGCCATGCAAGAGGCATGTGAAGGCTCTCGATCTGAAAGTAATAAAAAGTGGTGAAGACATAAGCACTGATGATCAGAGTGGGAACGAGCAATGCGAGCCAGATGGGGCCGAAGCGCACGGGAATGATGGTGATCAACGCCAGCAGCGCCCAGACGCCGAGCAACTGGAGGAAGTCTGGCTTCTTGATGTAGTCGCCACCGAGGATGTTGCTGAGGGCGTTGGCATGCGTGAGCACCAGCGGCGTCTGTGGGCCATGCGGAGTGGGGCCGAGATCTGCAAGACCTGCGGCGGTCTGGCCGATGAAAAGAATCTGACCAGCAACGGGCGGACGATCCTTGGGCCATTCCTTGTCTTTGAACTCCAGAAGGCTGCCCAACATCCCTGAGTAAGGAAAGACTTTGAAGTAGTCCCAGATGAGGGCCGCATTGCTGCGGATGAGGCTCTCCCTCAGCCTTGCGTAAGGGAACACTTTGAAGGTTGCGGGATGCCGGTAGTTGATCGTCATCTGGCCGCGCTCGTCGATGGGGATCTGCCACTGCTTGTGGGTGCCATTGATGCGAATGGAATCACCGAGCACCACCTCCACGGCATCGGTTTCCACGGCTTCACGAGTGAGCAAAGCCTGCAGCACCAAGCTGGGGAAGACGCGGGTGCCGCAGCGCACAACCAGGGGAATCTGTCGGCGTACGCCATCGGCACCTGGGGGTGAATTCACCAAGCCGGCGTGAGAACTTTCCGCGATGATTGGCACAGGGAGCAGCACTGTGTCGTTGCCAACAAGACGGTGGATGTCCCCCTTGATGTTCGAGATCGCCTTGGTGTTGCCTGCGTACTCGGCGTCAAACTTTTTGCTATGCTCCAGCGTTTCCGCTGCGGCTGCGGTGATGAAGGTCGTGGATTGAACCAGCGCATCACCAAGCATTTGATCCTGTGCCGCGTCGGCGCTTGGTTCGGTGAAGAGCAGATCAAAGGCCGCCGCCGAAGGCGGGCGTGAGCCGAGCAGCGTCACGAGCTGGGCATGCACTTCGCGAGGCCAGGGCCAGCGCCCGAGTTTGGCCAACGCATCTTCATCAATGCCCACCACGAGCACCTCCGGATCTGCGGGCGGATCCGAAGCTGCACGCGCCTGAAAACGCCAGTCCAGCGTGAGGTTTTCCAGTTCCTCTCCGAGGCGTGTCGTGCTGAATCCCAGCGCCAGCAGCAGCGCGAGCGGCAGCAGGATGAATTCAAAGCGCAGGCTGCCGAGTTTCCTTTTTCTCATGCGCGGGCTAATACTTCATGTTCATGCCGAAGTGCAAGCGGCCCGCAGGTGCGCTGACAAGTCCGGTGCTGCGCAGATTCCAGCCGTAGGCGAGGCGCATATCGAGATTGCTGCCGAAGCTGTAGCGGAGACCCACGCCCGAGCTTTGCAGATTGAGATTGGGCTCCGAGGCATAGGTGCCCACGCTTTCCAGATAGGCGAAGTCGTAAAAGACAAAGGTGTTCAGATTGTCCACCTTCTTGCCGCCCCAGGTGGTGAAATGAATCATGGGCAGGTTCAGCTCCATGTTGGCAACGATGCCGCGATCTCCACGCGCGGAGCTTTCATTGAAGCCGCGCACGGTCTGGTAACCGCCTGCGAGCATCTGCTCAGTGGGGAGGAGACGTGTATTGGAATACTGCCCCGCCGTGTGCATCAGTGCGGAGAAGCCCATGGGCAGGCGGATGAGGCGGTCCAGTTCCGCCTTGGCGTACCAGTACTTCGCCTGCGAGCCCGCGCGCAGACTGTCAAAGGCGGCGTAGTTGTTGTGACCGAGCACATTGCCCGGGCTGTGGATGGCGGAGATGCCAAAGCGTGTGTAGCCCAGCGGGTCATTCACGAGGAGATTGTACCCGACGCGAAACTGGAACACCTCGGCGGTATTTTGCGAGAAGGTCTGGCCGCCAAAGAGGATGTCGGAGGTGGTGCTCTTGTAGTCGAGCGCCACGGTGGCCTTGTGCTGGACTTTGCTCCAGGCGCTGGCCAGCGGAACGGTGTAGGCGGCGGAGAGCTGGCGGTTCCTGCCGTTGACGCCGAGAAGTCCTGCTGCCTGCCCGGACTGCGTGGCGGAGTCCACATACACGCCGAGAAGCTGCAGCCGATGACGCCACGGAAGGGGGATGTCCCAGGCCAGGGCATGCGCCTTGAGGCGGTCGAGTTCCTGATTGCCGGTGAAATTATAATTCATCGACTGCTCCGTGCCAAACAACTGCATCACGGTGAAGCCGCCGGAGATTTGATTCAGCCCTGTGGAGCGCAGGCCGGAATTGGCATAACCGATGTAGGCTTTGACGGGATTGTTTTCCGCCGTTTTCAAGACGACGTCGCTGGTGCCGTCCTTTTTGCCGCGCTCATAGATGACGTTGACGTTGCGGATGGGGTTCTCATTGAGCCATGCGACGTCGCTGGAGATTTTGCGGGTGTCGATGCGCTCTCCGGGCTTCACGCTTACTTGCCGGGCCATGTAGGTGGGGTTGGAGCGTTTGGCACCTTCCACCTTCACCTCTCCTAAAACGCCTTCACGCACGATGACCTGCACATGCCCGCGGGTGATGTCCTGCTGCGGCAGATAGGCATCCACGAGTGGAAAATCCGTGGACTGATAGGCTTTGTTGATGCTCTTCACCATGCGGTTGAGCACGGCCATGCTGAGCGGCTGCCCCATGAACTCCTTCTGCAAAGTGTCGGCGAGACCTGCGGGCAGATGCAGTGCGGGATCCACCACGATCACATGACTCATGTCCTTGTGCATGGACTTGGAGGGCTTGGGAATCAGGTGCAGGCCTTTCAGATTCACACCGAGCGGTTTTGTATCGCCTTCGGCCTTGTCCGCTTCAGGTTTCTTGGGTGCTGCGGCGGCATCATCCGTGGCTTTCTGCGCGCGGGGAATCTGCAGCCTGTCCGCCAGAGTGCCGGCACCTGTTGCATTTGGAAACTCCTGGGCACGCAGGCTGCAAGGCAGCGCGCAAACGGTCATGGCAAGCAGCAAGGACTGCATGAATGAGAACGATGGCATAAGGTGTGTGGCTGCGTGGTCAGCGGAGCGCATGATCGAGTTCCTCCTGACTTTGAGGGGTGGTGGCGTTGTTGAGTTTGAAGATGACGAAAGTGCCCGGCGGAACGCCATCGAGAGCGGTGTTGACCATGCCGTCCCATGAAAGGACCAGCGCGGTGCCGTCCGCTCCCAGAGCCAGCGAAAGACCCTGTGCGCCTGGAGGAGTGAGCTGCGAGCGGAGATGAGTCTGTACTTCAGGCGCAGCGGCTGTGCCGGTGGCATCCATGACGGCCAGTCCGTTGGTTTCGGTCACGATGTAGTCACCTATGCCACCGAGAGCGAGTGAAAGCTCTCCAAAGGCTCCGGGTGAAATACTGGCGCGAAGAGCGGTTTCGATTGTGGCGGGGACCGGCCTGCCATTGACCTCCACGGTGGTGCTGCCTGAGACAAATTCGAGCCGCGCCGTGCCATCGCCACCCAGTGCTCTGACCAGGGTGCTGAAGGCTTCCGGGTTGGAGGCTTTATTGAGGAACTGCTGCACATTGAGCGAGGGCAGGGGATCTCCCAGAGTGAGGGACTGTGCGCCTGCCTGAACGGTGAGAGGGACTTCGCCAGTGCCGATCGCGCCGATGGCTAGTTCGCTCTGGGCCAGCAGGCTCATGTTGCCCTCCAACTGCGCCACGGAAGCCACGCTGGGCGTACCCACTGCGGAGCCGATGGAGAAGAGTCCGCCGCCATTTTGCAAACGGATCGTGCCGTCGCCTCCGAGGCTCATGTTGAGCTCGCGTTCAGCGGTGGCCGATGTGCTGGAATTCATCTGCGCCTGCATCCCCAGGCTTGCCGGACCGCCTCCGCCCATGGAACCGCTGCCTGTGCCGAAGGTCTGACCGAGAAAGGCTGAAGTGGAGGCTGTGCCTGCAATGCCTGCGCCACCGGCCAGAGCACCTGCAATACCCTGGGCACCAATGCCACCCACGCCTGAAACGGAGGTCGAATTAAAATTGTTCGTCTGCGAAGTCGAGGATGAAGTGGAGCCGCTCGAAGGGTTGAAGTTTTGCAGGAAGACATTGGTCACCGGAGTGATGACGGCACTGGTGGAAAAGCCGGTGGTGGTGATGGTGCCGAAGCCTGGTTTGGTGAGTGGTGAAGTCACCACCTTGGTGCCGTCCACGAAGAGCTGATTGTCACCGGCGCCACCGCTCAGATTTTGCGTGAAGGTGTAGAAACTGGTGACCGTGTTGTCATTCCCGGCGCCGAGATTGAGGCCGATGGTGTTAAGTCCGGTGAAGGCATAGCTGCGATTGCCAACGCTGATCAAAGACGCACCGATGACGTAACCTTGTCCGGCCTGAAGGCTGCTGTCATCGAGGATCAGCACCGCGAGGGGATTGCCTCTGCCGTTCACGCTGCCGTCGATGGTGGCCTGATTGGTGAAGACAAACCGGTTTACACCCGTGCTGCTGCCGGTGAGATTTTCAAATGAGCTGAAATGGATTGCGCCCAGGGTGCCTGCGTTGTTCGCGGTGATCTGAAACACATTGCCACCTTCTGCACCGACGAGGGTGTCCGCATGACTGGCGGAGCCGATGAGGTTTTCAATGCTGTTGAAGCTGGCGGTGCTGACGCTGACCGGGCCTGCGGCTGAGGCAAAAGTGACGGTGTCATTGCCTGCGCGCCCGGTGACTGACAGGGAGTCAGCCGTCAGATGAGAGAGATCGATCACGCCGTTGAAGGTGGCGGAGAAGGCTTGCGCAAAGATCTGCGGCGCACCTACAAGCCTGCCGCCGGTGAGATTTACGGCATGCAGTGCCGCCGACTGCCCGACGGTGCCCTGCAATGTGACATCGCCCGTGAGGCCGGCATTCAGCGTCAGATCATGGCCTGTGCTGCCGCCGTTGCTGATGGCACCGTTTACGGTGATGGATGCGCCGTTCGGCAAGGCACCGCTGCGAGTAGTGTCCAGCGTGGCATTGGCAGCGAGGGTGACAGGACTGCTGATGATGATCTCTCCGCCTGCGGTGGCGATGCCTGCGCAAAGAAGGGTGTTTGATCCATTCAAGGTGACGGCACCGCCGAGGTCGATGATCTGCTCGCTCACGGTGATCTCGCCGAGGGTCAGGATCGTCAAAGGAGCGCGCCATGTCGAGGCGCGGATTTCGACATCTCCCGAATTGGCAGCGCCGATGGTGATGTGGCTCAAACTTGATGAGAGGGCACCGATTCCAGCGGAATTGATCTGAAGCGTGCCTGCTGCGCCGTCGCCCAGACCGATGGTGGTGCCTGCGGAAACTGAGCGGATGGCCAGAGTGCCGGTGCCACCAATCGCAGAGGCACCCGAAATGCTGATGGTGTCGGTGATGATGATCGTGGCACCGCTATTGCTGATGGCGGTGCTTGAGCCAAGGTCCACACCGGTGTTTTCATAGCCGGTGGGAGTGCCGCTGCCAGTAACCGCTATGGTGGCACCTGCGCTGGTGATGGCGGTGCCTGCATCCTGAAGTGAAACGCCATGGTTGCCGCTGCCATCCCCACCACCTGCCACGCCGAGGAGAGTGATGCTGCCCGCCGTGGGCAAGGTGGAGGTGGAGCGAATGGTGGACCCGTGAATCATGAGGATGCCGACATTGCCATCTCCCGTATCACCGCTGCGGCCATTCAAAGCGATGGCCCCCATGCCGGAGGTCGTCAGTGTGACGTTGTTCAGGATGATGCCAGCGAAGTTTCCTCCCGTGGCAGTAGGGAGCTGGTTTGCATCCAGCTGCATGCGGCCATCCACCACGGAGATTGTGGCTCCGGAGTTGGCGTTGATCTCGCGCGTGGCGGTCAGGTAGATGGAGCCTGCGCCAGTGTTTGAAACATGGCTGCCATTCACTTCGATGCCGTATCCTGTCAGAGTGATCACACCGCCTTGTGAGGAGAGGTCCGTATTGATGCGGATGTGGTCCGTGTTGGTGGTGATGATGCTGATGCCGCCGAAGGCGCTGAGCCCGCTGTCCGCACCGATGGTGCCAATGGTGAGACCCAGCGTGTTCAGGATCTGGATGGAGCCAATGGTACCGATGGTCGTCACAGTCTGAACGGCGTTGTCTGCGCTGGTGAGGAAGAAGTCGTTGTTGCCTGCGAGCTTGAGGCCCCAGGAGGTGATGGAGCCATGGCCGAGCACGCTGCCGCCCGTTGTTTGCAGGGTGACCACGCCAAAGCCGCCTGCGCTTACTGCGCCGCCATTGTCCAGCAGGATGGCCGCTGTTTGAGCGTTGCTGCTGGTGCCTGTCCTGCCTGCGAGCGTGATGTTGCCGCAGTCTGAAAGGATCTGCCCGCCAATGATGATGGCCTGGAAGTCGCCCTCAAACGAAGTGGTGCCTTGATTGGCATTGAGGGTGACGTTGCCCGAGTGCGTGAGAATTTGCGACCCTGCCAAAATCTGTACGCTGCGTCCGGCATTGATGACGACCGAGCCGCTGCCGCTGGACTGAATCATGCCCGTGCCACCGCCCTGTGTGGTCATGATGAAATCACGATCCGCATGGATAGTCAGCGTGGTGGCGGAACTCCACTGAATGAGCCCCGCGAGTGTGATGTTGCCTGCGCCGCCGGTGGCGTTGCGATCCGTTTGAATGATGAGGTTACCGCAGTTGGTGTCGAGCCACGTGGAAATGTCCGAGGCTTTGAGCGTGTTCGCTTGTGCAGGATTGGTGATGGTATTTCCTGCCACACAGTTGGTGATGAGGATGTCGTTGGGGTCGAGCAACAGAGTGCCTGCGCTGCCTTGCGGTGCGCTGAGATCAATGCGGCCCGTCAGTGATTCAATGAGCAGCGCCTGCTTGCCGGAAAGCTCTGCCTGCCCGCCATCACCGTTGGTCACGCCACCGCGTGCCTGCAGAGTGCCGCTGAAGGTGAGCTGGTCGCTGGCAAAGGCCACCACGTTGCCGCCGTTGCCGCTGTGAGTGGCATTGGCCGCAAGGATCGCCCCCTGCTGAATTTCCACCTGAGTCGAATTCGCCATGCTGGCGTCCAGGCCCTGTGCTCCGCCGCCTGCGAAAATGCTGCCTCCACCCGTGGCTCCGCTGGCGCTGATGAGGGCCGCGCCGCCGAGAGTGAGTGAACTGCCGCCCAGTCGGATGACGCCGCCGTTACCGCTGGAAGCGTCGGCACGAATGATGCCGTCGATGATGGTGACGGTCGGCGCTGCATCAGTGCCTGCGTTGTCCTGCGGCCGGGCATTGATTTCGATCTGTCCACCCGCGGTTTCGCCATCGGCTGAAACGACAATGGCGCGCCGTATGGTGACCTCTCCGCCCGTCACCGCGATGCTGCCACCGCGGCCCGTGGTGGCATTGGCATCCACTCGTCCGCCGAGGGTGGCGCTGCCTCTGTTGCCAGCGTTGATTTTGATCTGCCCGCCGTTCCCCGAGGGCCCACGCGCGACGAGCTTGCCGGCACTCTCGATGCGGCCGCCATTGGCGCTGAGGATGATGCGGCCGCCCTGCTTCGTGGCGGCGGTGGCAGCGATGCGCCCTGTGTTGCGAATAGCCAGTGCGTACACATTCCCGCCGTGCGCTTTCAACTCAGCGACGTTCGCTTCAATGAGGCCGCTGTTGGTCACGCCCGTACCGCGCCGAGGTCCAGCGGCATTGCGCACGATCACGCGTTCATCGCCTGCGGGCATGATGAGTACATCCGTGCCTGCGGCCAGCCCCACTGTGCCGTTGGGCGCGCGAATGGCACCGGAGTTGTTGACCTGAAAACCGATGAGAAACACATCGCCGCTGGAGGCGCGGATGGAGCCCGCATTGGTGACGCCTGCGGTGGTGTTTCCTTGATAAACCATTTCGCCACCGGCCATGAACATGCGGTTGCTCAGATCCAGTGTGGAGGCGGTGAGGCCCGCCACATCCACCACCGAGCCGTGGCCAAAAATGACGCCACTGGCATTGATGAGAAACAGTTGACCATTGGAGGTGAGCGTGCCGTTCAGGAGAGAAGGGCCGCCGTCCAGCACGCGGTTGAGCGTGGCTGAATTGACATCCGGCACGATGAAGTTCGTGTGCTCGCCGCTGGCGATGTTGAAGGTGCTCCAGTCAATGACGGCACGGTCCGTCTGTTGATGGATCGTCGTCAGTCCGGGGAAGGTGTTTTGGATTTGTGCATCTCCCAGCACCACCACGCCACCGGTGGGATTCGCAGAAATTTGAACCACTGATCCGTGCAGGAAAATCCATAACGAAGCGCCCCAAACGAGGGCGCGGACAGTCCTCAAAGATGGACACACCGAAACCATTCCGTTTTATTCCTGAGTCTTGGGAGTGGTGGGAGTGGTGGGAGTGGTGGGAGTGGTGGCGGCGGTTTCCAGCGGGACGATGACGACTTCACCGTCCTTCGTCTGCACGTAGCCTTTGCCGTTCTCCACGGAGACGGAGTAGAAGGCACCCTTTGCCACAGCGACACCACTGGGTGTCTTGATTTTGAAATCCATCTTGCCGGAGGTCTCAGGCTTCACCAGCGCACCGATGGTCCCGTTCTTCAGGTCCAGCAGCACCTTGGGTGCGTCCTTGGACTCGACGATCTCAGCCACCACAGCCTCGGAGTCCGGGCCGAGGCGAATCGCGGAAGTCGTCGTCATGGTCACCGTCGCGTTTGAATCCGCACCGGTTTTGAGTGTGCTGCCCACGGTCACGATGTCACCTTCCTTCAGTGCGTGCTCGGCCTGCCCCGGAGGAGTCTCGGTCACCTTGCCTTTAATGATCGTCACTTTGCCGCTCTGCGGAACCTGCTTCTTCACATCGTGCGGGGTGACGTCCACCTTGCCATGCTCCACTTTGACGAAACCCTTGCCATCTTCCACGGCCACCGCAAACATCGTGCCGCGTGCCGCCGCGATGCCGCTGGGGGTCTTCACTTTGAAGTCCATGGTTGATTGCGCCTGCGGCTGAATCAGCGCGCCGAGGCTGCCGGACTTGAGATCCACCAGCACCTTCGGCGCTGTGTCGGAATCCACGAGTTCCATGAAGACCGCCTGAGAATTTTCCGCGATGCGAATGGCCGACTGCTTGGTGGTCTTGATCACCGCGCGTGAAGCAGGCCCGGTCTTCACCGTGGAGCCCACCGGCACCGCATCGCCCACCTTCAGCGGAGTCTCCGCATTGCCACCCATCGGGATGAGTGTCACTTTGCCAACAGCCACCGAAACGGTGCCCGTGGATTCCGCAGCCATGCCATGCCCGGCTAGAGCAAAGGCCACCATGGCTATGAGGAGTTTCATGATATTAAATGTGTCGCGCTTCATATGTTCGTCAAAAAAATTAATGCACCAAGATCAATGATGCGTCGCTATTTTGCGTCATTATCAAGATTTACTATAACATCCATTATAGGATATACGCTTGTAAGAGCTTCGTAAACTAAGCGAGAAATTTAGCTCGTTCAGGGCTCAAAGAGCAGCATTTGCGGGCTGGGATGCTCTTCCACCATGACTGGTTCATCTCCGGCCTGAGGTACAGGAGGTGCTATCGGGCGCAGAGATTCGTCACTTTTGTTGCGAGCTTGATTGGCGGTGGTGGAGACTCGGTAGGCCTCTAGAAGGTCGCTTTCGTAGGGCTTGAAGATGGCGCGTAAGTCGTCCGCCTGCATGCCGGGTTGCATCCATGCAAGGGCGGATTCGCCTTCCAGAATGAGGGGACTGCGATCGTGGAACTTCGCCATGTAACGCCCCGGCGGCGTGGTGACCACGCTCATGGAAGTGATGACGGCTCCGCTTTCGAAATCCTCTGGGCTGTGGCTTTCCCACACATCCCAGATACCAGCCAGCAAGACAGGTGCATTGTCGGTGCGATGGATGAAGTAGGGCGTGGTGCGGTCGGGCCATTCGTGCCAGCCTTGTACAGGGATGAGGCAGCGCTGACGCAGGATGGGGCCGCGGTAGGAGGCGAGCTCAAAAATGCTCTCACACCGCGCATTGAAGGTGTGTCCGAACTTCTTCGCGACCTCCCTCTTGCTGCCTTTGGCCCATGACGGCACGAGGCCAAAGCGCATGCGCTCGATGCCGATCTCGTCAGACTGCATGGTCAGCACGTCCGCATAGTCCGTGGGGCAGATGTTATGGATCACGGTCACTTCGGACTTCGTATCCTCGCCTTTTTTCTTCGGTCGCCGTTCGATGCGCAGCTTCTTTCCCGCGAGGGAAAGCGCGGGGATCTTCGCAAACTGGTTCAGACGACCACACATGAGGGAAGGAAAGCGCACTCATGCGCAGAGGCAAATCAGAACTCGCAGCGACGAAGTTTCTTAATGACCCAAGTTCCAGCTTTTCTCCCAGCTGGTGCGCCCGCCAGGAATCGAACCTGGATATGCGGCTTCGGAGACCACCATTCTATCCGTTGAACTACGGGCGCGTTGTTCGGGGGGCGATGCTTCGCATGGGCACCGGAGTGCAGCAAGTCGTTTTCAGGGCGATGTGCCGACCTTTTTACAGCAACTCGTGCTTGTGGGTGCCTTCTTTGGCGGAGGATTGAAATTTGTGCCAGCGGAAGGGCTCGACGACCTGCCCCCAGAAGGTGCGGGGCATGGCGGACTTGATGCCGATCTCGACCGGGGGGCGGCGGTTGGCGTCGTCGTAGTAAGTTCCGAAGATGATGTCCCACAGCATGAGGTTCTCGCCGTAGTTTTTATTCCCTTCGCGCAGGTCCATGGAGTGGTGCCAGCGGTGCAGGGCAGGGGTGTTGAAGATGTAGTTCAGCCAGCCGAAGCGCATCTGGATGTTGGCATGGGTGAGAAAGCCGATGTAGGCGGTGATGGCGCCGAACCAAAGAACCACGCTCTGAGGCGCGCCGGCCAGCGCCAGCAGCGGTGCGGAGAAGAGGGCGCTCTTGAGGGTGTCGATGATATGAAAGCGCCCGGTGTTGAAGAACCACAGCTTTTTGGAGCTGTGATGCACCGCGTGGAACCACCACAGCGGCATCCATTCATGGGCGATGCGGTGCGCCCAGTAGAGACCAAACTCTGCGATCACCAAACCCAGCACCACTTGTAAGAACATGGGCCAGTGATTCGGCCAGTAGCCTGTGCCCAGGTCCCCTCCCACCACGGAGGCAAGGCCGAGCCAGGTGGCGGAAATGATGAGGAGCTGCACGAAGGATTTGGTGAAGGCCGTGTGCGCAAAGTCCTGCACCTCCTGCCCGTCTGAGTGCAGCCAACGCTTCTCATGCGGATATACGCGCTCCAGCACATACAGCAGCGCCGCGAGGCTGAAGTAGGTGATGTTGAAGGCCAGCGGCCCTTGCTTGTGCGCGATGCCGATCCCGGTGGGTATCACTGCGGCGGTGAGGATCAGGGGCCAGAGCAGGTATTCGAATATCTTGCGGAGCATGGGGTTGTTTTACAAAGCAAGAATTGTGCGGATTTCCAGTGCAGATGTGGGGAGATGATGCGCGGGGATTGCGGGGCGGGTTGAAGACAATGCGGCTGGATGAGGCGGCCGATTTTCAAATTGCCAGCCCTGCGCATTACGATAGGTTGACCACCTAAACAACCAGCTAGGGGTATTGCATGAAATCACCAGCCACCAGTCCATCATTGTCAGTTTTCCGCATCTTGTCGATCCTGTCTTTCTTCGCGAGCCTGGGATTCAGCGCTGATGAACCGGTCTTCAAATCTTCCACCGCCACCAGAGCTCAGACCCGCTACCAGCAGAGCAGCGCCGCTGCATCCAAGCGCTTGGTGGATGAGCTGGACCGCACTCTGGCCTACGCCATCAAGGCAGGTGCTCTCGAAGAGGCCAACCAGATCAATGAAGCGAAAAAGCTGGCGGCCACTGGCGCGGCCATCACGGTGGATTTTAAGCGGCAAAACCTCATCACCGCGCGGACCATGTACCGGGACGCCCTCGTGGCAGCCAAGGGGCAGTACTTCCGCGATCTGGAACCAGCGCTGCGAGAGGCCACCAAAGCGGGCGACCTTCCAGAAGCCAACGCCATCGACGCCATTCGCAAGACTTTGGAAAGCGAAGTGGCCGACGGCAAGGTCACCGGCAAGATCGAAAACGGCCTGCTTCTCACTTTGGGGGGCAAGAGCTCCGTGTGGGACAACAAACCCATGCCCCTGCCATCCAACAAGACCGACGTCACTCTGGAAGGCGTGCTGCTTCTGACTGGGAAAGTCCGCACAGTGAAGCTGCGCTCCGCCAAGGCCAGCGGCAGCGAGCGCCTGAAATTCACGGTGGACGGAAAGCTTTGCGAATTCCAGACGGAAGGCAGCAACCGCCACAGCTACGTCGTCGTCACACCGCAGCCGGGCTCAGACAAACTGCGCCTGCGTCTGGGCGACTCCATCGCCGCGAATGAGTGGGTGTTTGGCCCGCTGGAGTGGTCCATCAATGACGGCCAGTGGCGCGAGATCCCACGGCGCAGCATGATCGCGGTGGACTGATCCGTGCTTAACGGCGGTCCGTGCGTGCAGCGAATCGCAGCGACCACTCCGCAATACGAGAGGTAAAATGGAGCAACCTCCTCAGCGGCAAACTTTGACAACTTATCCACGTGCCCGCCTTTCCTCAGCCCCTCCTGTCTTGACTCACACTCCTCCGCATGACAGGAGAGAGCCATGAGTCGATTGTTCAACATTCTTCGCGCACGCCGGGCCGTGAAGGAAGCCCATTTCATGAGCCGTGCGGACCTGCTGAAACTGCAGGAGCGCCGCTGGCGGGCCATGGCGCGCTATGCGCTGGAGGTGAGCCCCTTTTACCGGAGGCACCTCGCGGGCATTGATGTGGAGCGCTGCCAGATCACGGACATGCCGCCCATGACGAAGGAGTTGGTGGTGGAGAACTGGGATGAGATCGTCCCTGACAAGCGTTTGCGCCGCGCTGAGCTGGAGAAGTTTCTTCATGATCCTAAAAACTGGGGGACACTGCTGCATGGCCGCTGGATGGTCAGCACCACTTCCGGCACCACCGGCCCGGGCTTTGCGGTTCCGCATGACATCGCCTCCGTGGACTGGGGGCATGCCTGCCAGAATCTGCGCAATTCCGCCTCTCCGCACAGTGCCAGCCAGCCGCCGCTGCCGTTGTTTCGCAGGCGGCTCAAGGTCCTGGCCTTCGTCACGGCCACTTCACCTTCCGTTTCTGCGGCCTTGTATGCGACGCGGCCCTGGATCGGTGCGCTGTTTTGCACTTATCACCGCATCAATATCACCGCGCCGTGGAACGAAATCCTGGCCGAGGTGCAGCGCATCCAGCCGGATGCGATGATGGGCTATGCCTCGTTGTTTGGACGGCTGGCGCAGGCCCGGCTGAATGGAGAGCTGAATATCCGCATGCCCAAAGACAAGGGCTACATCTGGGCCGGAGGAGATGCCGTGACGCCTGGCATCCGCGACCTCTGCCGCAGGGCCTTCGGCATTGAGCCTTTCAACATGTACGGCTGCGGCGAGACACTCGGCATCGCCCGGCAGTGGCGGGGCATGCAGCACCTGCACTGCCATGATGACATGCTGGTTTTTGAGGCGGTGGACGCTGACGACCAACCGGTGCCCGATGGGGTGCTCTCCGACCATGCGCTGGTGACGCCGCTCATCAACAAAGCGCTGCCGCTGCTGCGTTACCGTGTCCATGACCGTGTCAAACTCGGGCCGGTGGACGCCCATTGGCCATTCAAGCGCATCGAGCAGATCATTGGCCGCAGCACGATGTGCTATGTGTTCAAGACTCCGGAGCGGCGCGTGTTCATCGGTACCAATTTTCTATTCTTCATGGATGAGCAGCAGGAGGTGGCCATCTACCAGTTTCGCCAGACGGGGCCGGATGCCGTGGAGTGTTTGTTTGTCCCGCAACCGGGTGTCGATATCGCTGTGCTGGAGCCGCAACTGGAAGCCCTGATGCGCCGCTGTCTGGATGACGGCGGATGCACCAGCGTGAAATGTTCTGCACGCGCGGTGACGCAACTCAGCCCGGACCCACGCACTGGCAAGGTCGAGCAAAACGTACCTCTGCCGGATGAGACGGTGTGAAGAAGTGAAAAGGGCCTGACTCCGGGATTCCTCTTTTCACTTCATCATCCCTTTTTACTCTCTCCGCCCCATGAAGTCCGTCATCGCCATCGCCCCTGGAGAGCTAGCCATCCTCGACACGCCGCAGCCCAAGCCGGGGCCGTATCAGGCATTGGTGCGCACGGAATGCGCCTGCCTGTGCAACCGCACGGATTCCGAACTGCTCGCCGGCAAATTTCCCGGGATGGAAGACAAGTTCCCCTTTGCCCTCGGGCATGAGAGCGTCGGCATCGTGGTCGCGGTGGGAGACAAGGTGAAAAATTTCAAGGTGGGAGATCGTGCGGTCGGCGGGCTTGTTTTCGATCTGCAAAAGGAGGGTGTTGATTCCGGCTGGGGTGGCTTTGGGGAGTTCACCCTGGCGAATGATCATGACGCCATGGTGGCAGACGGCGTGGCCGATGAGGCGCATGGCTGGGTGGAGGTCTTCGAAATCCAGACGCGTGTGGATGCGGATATCCCGCCAGAGCAGGCGGTGCTGCTCTGCACCTGGCGCGAGGTGCTGGGTGCCTTTCGTGATTTTCACCTCCAGCCTGGAGATGACGTGCTGATCTATGGCGCTGGGCCGGTGGGCCTCAGCTTTGTGAAGCTCGGCCGTCTCTTTGGCCTCGGCTGGATCGGCATCGTGGACCGGCATGCGGACAAGCAGGCCAAGGCGCTGGCCTTTGGTGCGGATGCGGCCTTTGCGCCGGGCGACCTGGAGATCAGCGAACTCTCCAAAATTCGTGGCAAAAAGCTCGATGCCGTCATCGATGCCGTCGGTCATCCCGACATCGTGCAACAGGGGCTGCCGCTGCTGCGCCGTGGCGGATCCCACTGCATCTACGGTGTGCTCACCCACGGCGTGCTGCACATCGACAAAGCGAAGGCCGATTTCAACTTCAACCTCTTCGTCCATCAGTGGCCCACACGCCGCTACGAGAAGGAATCCCAGGCTGTGCTCTGCCAGTGGATTCGTGAGGGCAGGCTCACCTCGGCGGACTTCATCACGCACCGCTTCCCGGTGGATGAGATCACCGCCGCGTTCAAGGCCGTGGCTGAGCGCAAGGTCATCAAGGCGCTGTTGGAATACGCGTGAGGCTTCTCTTTAAATGAAGCTGCAAACCTTGCTGCGCTGGTGCATGCGAATCGTTCTGCCGTTCGTCTACTGGCGTGTGCCGGTGATTCTGCTGCGCGGGCCTGCGCGGGCTTCTGGCCGGGATGTAGTGCTGCTCAGCGCAGGCTCCCCGTCCGCCTTCATCATCGGACGCTTCTTTGCGCAGGAGCCCACCGTGGTGCGCCGTACACGGGTGCCCGTCTGGCGGCTGCAGCGGCTGCTGAACGAGTGGCGCGCTGCCGCCGACTTGGTGGACATCGAGATCGACCGGGTGTCCGCCCGCCTGTTTCTGGACACGACGTACCTCGCGCTGCCGCGGTGGATCACCAGCTGGATGAAAGTCCCGGAGGATCTGCGGGAGTTCGGACGCACGCACCGCAATGCCCAGACAGACCTCCGCCGCATCCGCGTGAAAAACTTTGAGTGCCATCTCAGCCGGGAGGCGAAGGACTTCGATCTCTTTTGTGAAAAGTTTCATCGTCCGCACACCACGGCACGGCATGGTGACATGACAATGGTCTCCCCCCGCTGGATGCTACGATATGTGTTTCGCCAGGGAATGATCCAGTGGGTGTCTCGCAAGGGGGAGAAACTGGCCGGCGGGATTCTCACCATCAAAGGCAAAGTGCTGACCAAGCGGGTGAATGGCGTGCTGGATGGGCGGGCGGATCTGCTCAAAGAGGGGGTGCTGAGTGCTCTCTATGTGCATGCGATGCAGGAAGCCAAGCAGCTGGGCTGCACCGAACTCAACATGGGAGGAAGCATGCCTTCGCTGCATGACGGAGTCTTTCGCTACAAAAGCAAATGGTCCTCGGGCCTCCACAGCCATGACGGATTCATCTCCGCCAATTGCGTCACGCTGCTGGGCTGGAACCGCCTGGCGGGTCCTGTGGCTGATTTTCTGGGCCAGACCTCCCTCATTCATCATGATGAGGACGGCTACTCGGCCCTGTGGGTCTTTCCACACGATGAGCCGCTGACAGCGGAGACTTTGCAGCAGCATTACGACAAGCTCGATACCGCCGGCCTGCGCCGGTTTGACATCCTGCTGCCCGGAGATGCGCCTGTAGGATTTGTCTGCTCCACCCATGTGCGCCTTATCCCTCTGATGGCGGTGGGTGAGGGAGGGCCTGAGAGGTTAAAGCTTTGCGAACTTGCTGCGCCTGGATTGATCAATGAACCCATCCTGCCCGTTGTGAACTCAACGCGCCAAAGCCACGCTCCGTCATCATGATTGTCTTTCTGCATACCCTGCTGCGCTGGTGGGTGGGCCTGCGCCTGCCATTCACCAGCTGGCGAGTGTCCGTGCAGGAGCTCTGCGGCACCTCCCGCGTGTCTGGGCAGGAAGTCCGGATGCTCGCGGCCGGGATGCCACGCTGGGCAGAGCAGGTCGGCCCCTACTTCTTTGCGGAGGAGCCGGTGGTGGAGAAAACCACCCTGGTGTCGGTTTGGGCCCTGCGGCGACATTTGAATCACCGGCAGGCCGATGCCGATCTGACCCTTGTGGGGATTGACCGTATTTCAGCCCGGTTGTTTTTGGGGAAGGACTATCTGGCGATGCCGCCCTTGATCGCCACATGGCAGTCAGTACCGGAGAATCAGCCTAGGAGCTCTCTTCGCAGCAGCGTGGCTTCAGATTTACGGCGCGTCAAAAAGCAGGACTTTGCCAGTCATCTTTCCAAGGCAGAAGGTGATTTTGATCTTTTTTACGATCAATACCACAAGCCGTACATTTTGGGCAGGCACACGAAGGAAGCCCGCCTGACACCCCGCTGGATGCTGCGGCTGGCCTTTCGCTTCGGGGCCATCCAGTGGCTGACACTGAAGGGTGAACGGGTGGCTGCAGATCTGGTGATGAAACAGGGCAGGGACTACCATCTGGTGGTGACAGGAGTGCTGGATGGCCGGCAGGATCTCCTGCGTCAAGGTGCTCTGGCCGCACTGTACATTCACTCGCTGGATCATGCCAGACAGCTGGGCTGCTCCCGAATCATCCTGGGCAGCAGCCGAGCCTTTTTGCATGACGGTCTGACGCGCTACAAGGGGAAGTGGATGGACGGCTTCAATCAGGATGATGGCCACATCACAGCCAACCACGTTCTGTTGCTGCGGTGGAACCGGCTGGCGGGACCGGTGTCCGATTTCTTGAGTAGCGCAGGGATTATTCACCACGAGCAGTCCGGCTATTCGGCGCTGTGGGCATTTCCCAGCCATCTGCCCCTGAGCGCTGAAAATCTACAAAAGCAGTACGAATCGCTGAAAATGAAAGGACTGCACCGTTTCCGTATCCTGCTGCTGGACAAGGCACCAGCCGGCTTTGTGTGTCCGCCAGAGGTACGCTTGATCGAACTGGCTGAGGCGGAAAAGGCCGGGGCGGGTTGCATCAGCAGTCTCGGTTAACCAGAAAGCCGCTCTCCAAGCAGTTCCGCCCCTCACTAAATTTTTAATCTTTATTTAGGCGAATTTAGTTTTGCTTCAGGCACTCTCTTCATCATAAAGAGAGGCAGTTCATCAAGCCATGGTCCAGAAGATTCATTTTCACGAACACCGATCCATCATCGCGCAAATCCGGCGTGAAGTTTACACGACCGGCCTGCTGCATGAGATCGATGAATTTGATGAATTGGCCCATCATTTTGCGCTCTTCAACTCAGCCAAAGAAATCACCGGCGTGATCCGCATGCTGCGCAGTGACGAAGTGCCGAGACTGGAACTGCAAAGTGAATCCGATGCGCAGGACCTGGTGTTTCCCCAGAGTGGGCTGATCATGGAAGTCTCACGCGGCTGCGCGCGAAAAAGCATCACCGCCATGCCTCTGATGCAGCTGGCCGTGGCGATGCAGCATTACGCCAAACATCAGAAGGCCGCGCATGTGGTCACCAAATCCGGCAAACGCCTGCTGCCGCTGTACCAGTCCATGGGCTTTCGTGTCTTCGGCAAGCCCTTCTACTCCGACTGGTTTGACGACCGCAAGACCGGGCTGATGAGCATCCCGATCATCTACGACTTCGTCAAACCCGGCGGGGTTCCCACGGTGGCCGTGCCTCGGCCCCAGCAGCATGAGGAAGAAGAAGTGCTGGTGTGGTAAAACAAATGAGTGAGGTGGTGGCACGAGCAGTGCAGGCACAAAAAACCGCGTGACGCCAGAGCGCCACGCGGTTGTGAATGATCGAGATGGAGAATCAGATTCAGTCGAGATCCGCAATGCGCACGGGCTTGCCGCCCTGCTCAGCGCTTTTGTCGGAGGCGAAGATGACTTCAAAGCTGCGCAGCGCTTCGGGGAAGCTGGTGAGCGGCATGTCCTTGCCTTCGTCCAGGGAATCAAAGAATGCCTGGAACTGCGTTTCGTAAGGGTGATCGCTCACGTCACCGGAGTCGAGCATCTTCATGGAGAGCTTGCTCCAGGCGTGCTTGTCGGTGTGCAACTTCATGGAGTGGAACTTGTCGTCCAGCAGGCTGCCCTGGCTGCCGCACAGGTGGGTGTGGAAGTAGTAGGGCTGCAGGCAGTCCACCACGGCGGCGGATTTGCCCACGGCGCCGTTCTTGAAGTGGATGAGGGTGACGCTGGTGGTGTCGTACTCGTAGGGCTTGAAGATCTCGCTCTTCGTCTTGGTGGAGAAACTGGTGACGCTTTCGATTTCGCCACCCATGACCATGAGCAGGGCATCCAGCGCATGACAGCCGGCGGTGAGCAGGGCGCTGCCGCCATCCTTCTTGCCGGTGTTCCAGCGAAACTGCCCGTACCAAGGGCCGATGCCGTGGTAGTAATCGACTTCGCCGTAGTGGATGCTGCCCAGCAGGCCTTCGTCGATGAGCGCTTTGGTCACCTGGAACTGATTGGAGAAGCGGCACTCAAAGCACACGCAACCCTTCACGCCATTGGCCTTGGCAGCGGCGACGATTTCGCGCACTTCCTGCAGGGAGTTGGCCATCGGCTTTTCGAGGATGATATGCTTCTTCGCATTGGCCGCCTTGATGGCCTGATCGCGGTGCTGGCTGGGGTAGCTGGAGATGTCCACCACATGGATGTCTGGATTGGCCAGCATCTCGTCGAGGTTCTGGTAGCTCTTGATGGGCGTGCCGTGCTTCGCGGTCAGTTCGGCGTCGTCCAGTTTGCGGGAGGAATAGATCGCGGTGACCTGGCCCTGTTTGGTTTTGTTGATGGCGTCAATGTGAGCGCTGGCGGCCCAGCCGTATCCGATGATTCCGACGTTGTATTTCTTCATGGTAAGTGAGTGCATGCTCCAAACCGGAGGCATGATTGTCAATATCAATACCCGGTACGGAAGTGTCTCTTTCGAGTCTTTTTGCGCCAGCGTACAAGCATTAGGCGGCGCACAACAACTTCGACCCAGCCCCCATTTTCCGCACAGTGCTAGAAAATAACAAAGCCGCGTTGTTCACGCGGCTTTGCAGAAGGGTTTTAAACTGGAGGGGGCCCGCTTATTCAGCGTCGTCTTCAGCAGTGGCGGCTTCGCCAGCGGCGGAGACGTTCAGCTTGACGGTGGCGGTGATTTCGTGGCCGAGCTTGACGACGATTTCGAAGTTGCCGGTGCTCTTGATCGGCTTCTCGAGGACGATCATGTGACGATCCACTTCGATCTTGGACTCTTCGGAAAGAGCCTTGGCGATGTCGATGGTGGTGATGGAACCGAAAGCCTTGCCGCCCTGACCGGTGGAGAGGGTGAGCTTGAGCTTCACCTTCTTCAGCTTGGAGGCAATCTTTTCAGCTTCAGCGACTTCCTTGGCTTCGCGCTCGGCACGCACGGCCTTGAGACGCTCGGTGTAGCGCAGGTTGCCCTTGGTGGCTTCATAAGCCTTGCCCTGGGGAAGCAGGAAATTGCGCGCAAAACCGCGCTTCACGCTGACGACGTCAGCTTCGGCTCCGAGGCCTTTGATTTGTTCTTTGAGAATAACTTGTGTGTTTGGCATGGCGACATTCCCTCGGGGAAAAAGGGGCGCGAAACTACACGCCTCCTAAGTTCTGTCAAAGGCGGATTCTAGGTTCTTTTGAAAGTGTGGGTTCCACTTCAGATCCCCATGTTGGCCAGCGTGGTCGCCAGCCGGTTCATAAAACCCGTCGCTTCCGGGTGCGCAGCCTCGAGTTCTTCGACCGAAGAAAGCCACTGGCCCTGGGCCTGCCCAGGCTCTGCGGTGGGGGCTTCTGCCTCGGTCTGTGCCAGCAGCTCAAGCAGCTTGGTCTTCGCGGCTTCTGGCAGATCGCCTGCGTCTGCCACCAGTGTCTTGAGTTGTTCCAGTTGCTCTGTGTTCATGGTCTTCCCACTCTGTCACTGTGAGCATGTCCCGACAAGAGTTTTGATGCCGCAAGAATGTGCGAGTCATGCGGTCAAATCGCCACGTCCTGCGACCGACAGCAGCGCGAGCACGCTGATGCTGTCGCGGATGCGTCCATCACGGGCCATTTGAATGGCTTCGGCGAGAGGCAGGCGCAGGACTTCAAGTTCTTCCGTGTCCTCGGGCTGTGCTTCGGTGTGGGTTAGGCCGGTGGCGATGAAGATGTCGCAGACTTCATTGCTGGTGGAATTGGAAAGCTGGATGCCGGAGAGCAGGGGACTGATGGTGGTGGCGACGATGCCGGTTTCCTCCTGCAGTTCACGCCGCGCCGCTTCCATAGGAGACTCGCCAGCCGGACAACCGCCTTCAGGGATCTCCCACTCGTAACGTCCGTGGCAGTAGCGCCACTGGCCCACGAGCCAGGTGTGGCCTTCGCCATCAATGGGGATCACACCGACCGCGATGTTCTTGTATTCCACCACGCCGTAAATACCGGGGGCGCCCGTCGGTTTGAGCACCTGATCTTCACGCACTCGGATCCACGGATTGGCGTAGGTCTCGCGGGTGGAAAGGGTCTTCCATGGGTTGGGGTGCTGGGGAAGATTCATGGTCAGGGAATCAAGGATCACTTTACCGTCGAAAGCACCAAGCCATCGCTCTCCACCTGGTATTTCTGGATCGCCTTCAGCACAGGGCCCAGCGTCTTGTCATTCTGATAGGGGCCCATCACGCCATACATCGCCATGCCTTTGACCATTTCCTCCGGTATCGTCTTGCCCGGCACCCGCACGGCACTGACTTTGGCATCCGGTCCCAGCTCGGTCATCTCAAGAGTATAATCCACTTCGCCGACGAGGTAACGCTTGGAGTCCTCCCAGAATTTTTTGTTCATCGGCAGGCTGACATCGGTGATGAGGGTCTGCTTGGCCGCATCCAGCGACTTGACCCGAATCATGTCTTTGTAGCTGCCGCTGCCGCCGTCTGGAGCCAGTTGGAGCATGGAGTTGAGCTCCGCCACACTGAGTTTCATCGTGGCTGGTTTGCCCGCATTCGCTGCATCGGCAAAGTCGGTTAGCTTTTTCTCCAGGTCTGGCACCGCTGCCACTTCAGGCAGTTTGGCAGGGGCCGACTGAGTGATCGCCGCGATGGCCGCATCCATTGTGGTCAGCGTGTAATAGCCCCACCAGATGATGAAGACGAAGACTCCGACCACTGCACTCATGATGATGCAGCCGTAGCCGGAGTGGAACTCGCTGGTGGGAACTTTTTGAATCTTTTCCATCCCTCATCTGAATGCGGCGGTGGCAAAGATCAAGCCGGGGTTCATCCGGGAGGTTATGAACTGCTCAGGGAGCGAGTCCAGCCTGCAGTCCTTCCAGCGCCGGCTGCATGACCGCCTTGGAATAACCTGCACGTGCCAGACGCTGGCGTGCATCACTTAGAACTACATCTGATTTTGCAGCACTGCGTGGTGTGGCGAGGCTGGCGATCATCTTCTGCCCGATCTCATCCAAAGCCGGACGCACGGTCAGCTTGAGGTCGGGCACCATGACGTAGGAAGTCACCCCATGAGGATGCTGCTGCAGCCATTCCTCTTGGACCACTTTGGCCGCCTGCATCTGCCCGGTGAAAAAGCGCCGCACGTTCTCTTCTTTCAATCCGGCCGCGACACCACGCTGCGTCATGCTGCGCAGCAGTTCCGCTTCGCGTGCCGGATCAGTGATGGGCAATAACTTCACCTGCTTGGCCATGGCAACTTCATCCATCCAGTTCAGACGTTCCACAATAAGTGACGGCAAGGTCTTGGGGGAAGAACAGGCGCACTGCATCAGGGCCAGCACACACGAAAGGAGTGAAAGAGTGACAGATTTCATGGAACGAGATTAGGCACTTGAGGCTGAAGTCGTCCACTGCTTTGGCGCGCGCCAAAGCAGTCTCAGCTATAAGTTCCCAGGACCTGATGAACGTTTTCGATGGCCATGCTGCCTTCACCTACGGCGGCGCTGCAACGTTTGACGGAACCCGAGCGTACATCGCCTGCGGCAAAAACACCGGGACGGCTGGTCTCAAAGGGATAGGGCGCACGATCCGCGTTTTTCCAGGCGGGAGCATCGCCCACGGCCTGCCCGGTTTTGATGAAGCCTTTCTCATCGCGCAGGATTTCGGGCGGCAGCCACTCGGTGCAGGGTCTGGCGCCGATCATGGAAAACACCGCCGCTGTTTCCACCGTGCGTACCTCGCCGGTCTTGGTGTTGAGGATTTCGGCCGACTTCAGCCGGTCATCGCCCATCATTTTCTGAACCTGGGTATGATAAAGGATCTCGATGTTGGACCTCGTGGTCACCCGATTGGAGAGGTAGCTGGACATGCTTTTGGTCAAGTCCCCACCACGAATCACCATGATGACCTTCTTAGCCACTTCGCACATAAACATCGCCGCCTGACCGGCGGAGTTGCCGGCACCGACGACGATGATGGTGTTGTCCTTGCAGAACTTGGATTCCATCTTCGTCGCGGCGTAGTACACGCCCATGCTTTCGAATTTCTCGCGGCACTCGGCATCGATCAAGTTGTACTGGGCACCGGTGGAGAGGATCACGCATTTTGACCGCAACACAGTGACACTGCCTTCGATCCGCAGTTCCGCACAATACTCTCCCTCTGCAAACGAGAGCGTCAGTGCGCGGGAAGGGGTGGAGAACTTCGCGCCAAAGCGATGTGCCTGGAGCTGGGCGCGGCTGGTGAGCGCTCCGCCGCTGATTCCGGTGGGGTAGCTGAAGAAGTTTTCGATCAATGAAGACGATCCCGCCTGGCCTCCCGGCGCGAAGCTTTCCAGCACCACCGTTTCGAGTCCCTCCGAAGAGGCATTCACCGCCGCCGCCAGTCCGGCGGGGCCTGCGCCGACGATGGCCAGATCGCAGAGCAGTTCAGGGTCCTGCTCGGTCGAAAGTGGGCGCAGCAGTCCGGCCACGCGGGCCACATCCAAAATGGTGGGATCAGGGGTGACGGTGCCATCGCTGGCAATAAGGACGGGCAGGTCGGCAGGCGTGAGTCCGCGCAAGTCGCAGATGGCCAGCCCCTCGGTGGATGTGGCATCGATGAGGCGATGCATGACATGATTTTTATCGAGGAAATCGTCGATGCGATGTCCCAGGCTGCAGCGGGGGCTGGCGAGGATGCGGAGGCCCGCGAATTCCTTGTCCCGCATCAGGCGCTCCCGCCGCATCATAAATGCCTGCACCAGCGGCTCACCCACGCCCGGCAGCTCAGCCAGCGCCCACCTCAGCTTGGCTGCGGGAACGAGAAGAACCTCGGACTCTTCGGCTTTCCCCCGGTAGCTGGCGAGAGACGAGGTGCCGGTAAGCATGGACACCTCTCCGACGAAATCGCGAGGCTTCGGGTTTGCGAGGATTTGCTCCACGCCATCGCGATTCTCATACACCTCCAACTCGCCACTGATCACGAGCGCCATCGGGAACTCCCGCTGCCCGGCTTTGACGATGATCTCTCCCGCGCGGATGGTTTGCCGAACTCCGAGCGCCTCCAGTTGCGCGAGCTGATGGTCGTCCAGTTGTGGAAACGCGATGCTTTCGGTGTCGCGATAAAAAAGCTCGTCTTTCTCTTCAGCGGTCATGGGTGAATTCTTCCGCAGTCGGGGGCTGGCGCAACGTAATGTACGCACGAGCTTTAACTCGTTCTGGATTCTGGCTGCTTGAGGAGTTTTCCAGAACGAGCTAAAGCTCGTCAGCATCTTCATCTTGAAACCAACTTCTCCATCGAAAATTCTCATGGCCATGTCCGGTGGCGTGGACAGCAGCGTGGCCGCCGCCGAGCTCGTGCGCGCAGGGCATGACGTGTCCGGCGTTTACATGAAGAACTGGATCAATGAGGAGAACATCATCGGCCATTGCCCGTGGGAGGAGGACATCACCGATGCGGAGGCCGTGGCCAAGCAACTGGGCATCCCGTTTCGCGTGGTCAATCTCATGACTGAATACCGCGAGAAGGTGGTGAAGTACCTGATCGAAGGCTACCAGGCCGGCATCACGCCGAATCCCGATGTGATGTGCAACCGCGAGATGAAATTCGGCGTCCTCTGGGACTGGGCGCAGGAGCATGGCTTTGAGGCCATCGCCACTGGGCACTATGCACGCAAGGTGGATGCAAGCAGTGAGATTCCAGCCTCCATCCTGCGCGGCGCAGACCCGAACAAGGACCAGACCTACTTCCTCGCCATGATGCAGCCGCATCAGGTACGCATCGCGCAGTTTCCCATCGGGCATCTGCTCAAGCCGGAGCTGCGTGAGCGCGCCCGTGAGTTCGGCCTCAAGACGGCGGAGAAAAAGGACAGCCAGGGCATCTGCTTCATCGGGCAGGTGAAGATGGAGGATTTCCTGCGCACCTTTGTAGAGGACCAGCCGGGGCCCATTGTAAATCTGGAAGGGAAGGTGCTGGGCGAGCATCGCGGCCTGCACCTTTACACACTGGGCCAGCGCAAGGGCCACGGCGTGGCCAGCCCTATTCACAAACAGGCCTACGTCGTTGTGGCCAAGCGGCCGCAGACCAACGAACTCGTCGTCGCCATCGAGAATGCCGACACACCGCTGCTCTGGGCACGCAAGGCCACGCTGCATTCCATTTCCAGCACCGGCGCACCTTTGCAGGAGGAGCGCCTGCTGCAGGCCCAGCCGCGCTACCGCTGCCCGGCAGGCAATGCCGTCTTCCGTCCGCTAGGCGATGGTCGCGCGGAACTCGAATACTCGGAGCCGCAGCGCGCCCTCACGCCGGGACAAATCTGCGCCTTGTATGACGGGGACCGTCTGCTTGGGGGAGCGGTGTTTGAAACCATCCAACACACATGACCCCCACCATCCTCATTCTTGGGGGCGGTTGTTTCGGTCTCACGGCCGCCCTTGAACTCCGCGCTCGTGGCTGGCGAGTGACCTTGATTGATCAAGGTCCGCTGCCGCATCCTGACGCTGCCTCCACGGACATCAGCAAGGTGGTTCGCATGGACTACGCTCAAGATGAGCAGCACACCGCCATGGGCGAGCTCAGCCTCCAGCGCTGGCGCGAGTGGAATGCCAGATGGGACGAAGACCTCTACCATGAAGTCGGCTTCCTCGTCATGTCGCGTGACATGATGCAGCCCGGCGGCTTCGAACACGACAGCCGCCAGTTTCTCACCGCACGCGGCCATACACTGCGCCACACCTCGGCTGAGATGCTGCGTGAACTGCACCCAGCATGGAATCACGCCGTCTATCAAGAGGGCTATCTCAATCCCACGGGCGGCTGGGTGGAAAGCGGGCGCGTCATCGCCCGCCTGGCTGCGGATGCACGTGCTGCCGGAATCACCCTCATCGAAAACGTGCCGCAGCCACACCCGCTGTTTGAGGGCAGCCGCTGCACCGGCATCACCTCCGCCACCGGGCAAACCTGGCTGGCCGATGCCGTCCTCGTCACTGCCGGAGCGTGGACGCCCACGCTGCTGCCACACCTGCAGGAGGTGATGTGGGCCACCGCGCAGACGGTTTTCCATTTCCAGCCGCAGGACCCGCGCCCCTTCACCCCGCCACAGTTTCCCGTCTGGGGTGCCGACATCGGGAAAACCGGCTGGTATGGCTTTCCGGCCAATGCCGCCGGACTCGTCAAAGTGGCCAACCACGGCCCTGGCCGCCGGGTGAACGCCTCAGACCCTCGAACTCTGCCAACTGGGGAAGAGGTGCGCTACCGCGCCTTCCTCCGCGAAACCTTTCCCACCCTGGCCGATGCCCCGCTGCATTCCACTCGCGTCTGCCTGTACTGCGACACCTTTGATGGGGCCTTCTGGATCGACCACGACCCGGGACATCCCGGCCTGATCATCGCCGCCGGAGATTCCGGCCACGCCTTCAAGTTCACGCCCGTTTTGGGTGAAATCATCGCTGACGTCGTTGAGCGAAAGCCGAACCCGTGGGCTCAGCGCTACCGTTGGCGCGAAAAAACAGCCGCCAGTTCGGATGGTGCCCGCGCCTCAACTTAGGCCACCTTTCATGCCGAGTATGGGTGGGGGAAGATTGGCTTGAAACGTTACGTAAATAACTATTTAACAATGATTAATAATCATTTACCACTGAATATTTATATAACCAGAGTTGAGCCATCGTGTCTCCAAGCAATCTAAGCGAAGGCACTGAGAAACGAATTCAGCGTTTCAAAATGAAACGCCATTGATGCAGTGGGAGGAAGGGTTAGAACAGCATGGGCTGATCATCGATCTCAGCCGCCTTGCTGCGTTTTTTGCGCGGTGCAGGCTCTTCAACTGGAGCAACGACAGCGACGTTTTCTGCGGGAGCTTCAGGACTCGCAACTGCGCCCACTTCCCGGAGAGCCTCAGGAACAGCGACAGCAACTTCTTCCGTGGGCACTTCAGGAGCAGCGACTGAGATCTCCTCAAGGGGGGCCTCATGGACCACTTCAGGTGCAGCCTCAGCCACCTCTTCAGGAGCCTCAGATGCCAAGACTTGGGGCTCTTCCACCACGCTCTGAGACTCAACAACAACCTCAGCAGGCAACGTGACATTTTCCACGGCCTCTGGCTCAATGTTCACTGCATTTTCTTCGCTGATAACCAAAGAGGAATCTGCTTTAATTACTTCCGTAATAGCATGAACGGGCATGGCACTTTTCTTGACTTTGGGTGCCTTCACAGGCTTTACGGCTAACGGCTCGTCCGTCACTTTTTCTGTCACGGCTGCTTTGCGCAATCTGTGCCTAGCCACCCGTTTCGCGGTCAGGGCTTTGTTCTGGGCCACGGGACTGTTGTGACGTTTGAAGTTACGAAAGGAGAGTTTATCATCCGTTTCAATGAGCCAGCCGGTTTTCTCCAGGGCTGCGGCGAAGCCTTTGCGCCCCACGATCTTGTCGATGAATTCTTTGGTAACGCCCAGATCGTTAGGGTTAATGCGATTCAGCTCCGCCCAGGACCACAAGCGCACCAACTTTCCCACGACAGCGTCATCATCCAGGCGCAACTGGGTGGCCAAACTGCAAATCTCCGGTTTGTCCGGCGTGCAGATTTCGATTTTGATCCATGGGCGTCTCATACCTGCATTTCAAAGGTAAACCGCCCTCAGGTCAAGAAAACGTTATTAACGTTACATTACCACAATGTGAACAACTCGTATGGAAAAGGAGTGCGGGGCGCTGCTACTGCCGAGGGGCGAGCCCCCCGGCAGTGAGAAGAACACATTCAGCCTACTTGGCCCCCTCACTCATGAAGGCCTGAGCACGCTTCATCAGCTCATCCGGCGGCACATCTTCGAGATGCTGGCTGAAGCTCCAGCGGTAGCCGAAGGGATCGCGGAGCATCGCGGTGCGTTTGCCCCAGAACTGATCTCGGGAAGGTGTCAGCGGGGACCCGCCAGCGGCGAGGGCGCGGGCGAAGGCTTGGTCGCAGTCATCGACCTGGATCGTGAACACGCAGGGGGCCAGAGCGCCCTCCGGGATGGCGAAGGCGTGCCCTGGAGGAAACTCATCGGAGATGTAGATGTGCGTGGTGCCGATCATGAACTCGGCATGCGGCACGATGCCGGGGGCGGGGGAGAGGCGATAAAGCTCCACGGCACCGAAGGCCCGGGCGTAGAAATCGAGTGCAGCGGCGGCGCTTTTGCAGGTGAGGGAGAAGGAGACGGTGGGTTCGTTGGTTTGGCTCATGGGTGGTATTGCGGTGGGTTGTGAATGCGGATCGCCATCTTTTGCGATCACGCGCCATCCATCGCACCGCCCACTGACAGCCTTATGTCAGGGGTGTTTTCACCCGTGACGTTTTTTTCGACTTATGGTGCTCCGCAGTGGCGAGGGCCAGTTCGGCCACCTTCACGCGCAGAACTTCGGGAGAGAGAATCTCGGCATCGGTTCCCATGCTCAACAACCAGCGGGCGACGTAGTCGAATCCTTCGGGGCGGAAGACAAAGTGGACGCGCACTTGGTTGCCTGTGGCTTCTTCCTCGATGATCGTCGGTCCCCAGAAGCGACGGACGATTTCAATGAGCCTGTCCGGCACTTCGATGACCGCGAACTCACTGCGCTCCGGCAGCATGCACTTGGCGATGTGCTGATTGAGATTGAAATCCGGGTGCGGTGGGATCGGCTCAGGCAGCGTCTCGCAGCGGACAATGCGATCCACACGGAAATCCCGCATGTCTCCGCGCAAGCGGCACCAGGCGATGAGGTGCCAGTGATCGAGGTAAAAGACCAGCCCTCGCGGCTCCACCAGACGCTCGGTGGGCTCACCGCGTGCGGCACCAAGGTAGTTGAGCCGCAGTACACAGCCCTCGGCCATTGCTCGCTGGACGGTGCTCAAAGGCACGCTGCCCTTGGTCGGAGATCGTCCGCCAATCACCATGGTTTTGCGCAGACGGTCCACGCGGCCTTGCAGGCCTGGAGGCAGGACGGCCGTCACCTTGCCCATGGCGGAGCGGATGGCATCGCGCATGGAGGCATCCGTCATGCGCTCGACGAGGAGTCCGCCAGTGACGAAGGCAAAGGCTTCCTCCGGCGAGAACATCACCGGTGGAAGGCAGTAGCCGCTCATCAAACTGTAGCCCACACCGGGCTCACCCACGATAGGGACGCCACCTTCACCGAGTGCGGCGAGATCGCGATACACCGTGCGCTCGGTGATCTCGAAATGATCGGCCAACTGCGCAGCGGTGATGACCCGGCGTGACTGCAGCAGCATCACCATGGAGACGAGGCGGTCAGTGCGGTTCATGCCTCACCTCCGATGTCGGGATACTGCTCCGCAAAGGGCAGCCAGGTGTCGCGCTTTAGGTTCGGTGCGTTCGAGCGGGTGATGTTCAGCGTCGCCTGCAGTTCCACCAGAGCGCTGTCCACCTTGCTCTTGCTGATCGCACCTGAAGGCGACAACGCCTTGCGCAACTCTGCTGTGGTCTGCGGTTCGCTGCGAATCAGCTCAAAGGCGCGCCGGGCCAGTGGGCTGCATGCTGACACTGGGCGATGATGTGCCGGATAGTGGACATCTCGCAGGTGCTCGATGCTCATCAGCATCGCGAGTCCGCCGGGCAGCTTGCCGTAGAAGATCTCATCGGGAAACTGCGCTGGCAGTTCGTTCTTCCATCCCCACACCGCCTCCACTTTGGCGCCCCATCCCGATTGCCCCGGCTGTCTCCCGGGCAGGTCCACCACATCCCAGAGGCTGGGTAGGTCGGAGGTTTTCGAGCCAAAGATGAGGCAGGTCTTCGCTTTCAAGACGAAGGCGTAGGCTTGCTCGAAGGTTTTGATTTTGGCGGAGCGCTTCGGCTTCATGAGGAGCTGCAGTTACGATGCGCCATACACTGATCCCCGAAACAGCGCTCCGAGTTTCTTTTCCAAAAATGGCCTGCGCCCAGCCTTCTCAATTTGGCCGATGCCCGGCAGGGCCCAGGGCATGCAGTGCGTGGCGGAGTTCGGTGAATCGAACCGGCTTGATGAGGTGCGCGACAAAGCCGGCTTCGCGGGACAGCTGGAGGTCTTCGTCCGTGCCGTAGCCGCTGAGGGCGATGCCCCGCAGACCATGCTGCGTGTGTAGGATTCGCATGAGCTCGTGGCCGGTGCCATCCGGGAGGCCGAGGTCGGAGATGACGGCATCAAACTCTTTCTGGCGCGCCTGGGTCAGGGCCTCCGCCTTGGTTCCCACCCCCACCACGGAATGACCGCCGCGGGTGAGCAGGCGTGAGAGCACCTGCAGGCTCTGCTCATGGTCTTCCACGAGAAGCAGCCGCAGCGGAGCCTGGGCCTCCTCGGCGTGGGTGCCGCCGCCTGCGGCATCCGGCTCGGTGCCAGGAGATTCCTGGGTGGCGCCCGGCAGGCTCACGGTGAAGCGGGCGCCTTTGCCCGGGCCTTCGCTATGGGCCTCCACCTTGCCAGCATGCAGGGTCACGATGGCACGGGTGATGGCGAGCCCGAGTCCGAGGCCTGGAACGCGGGAGTCGCGGGGTGTGGTGGCCTGCTCGAAGGGCTCAAACATGCGTTCCTTCACGGCCGCATCGAAGCCTCTGCCTTCGTCGTCAATCTCAATGCAGAGCGCATCCGCAGTTTCGGGGCAGGAAGAAACATCGAGCGAGCGAATGATGACGCAGGAGCCTGCGGGTGAAAACTTCACGGCGTTGCGCAGGATGTTCCAGAACACCTGCTGGAGGCGGGTGGAGTCTCCCTGCAGCTGGGGTTTCGCCGCGCGCAGCTCCAGGGAAAAACGAATACCTCTTTCACGGGCTTCGTCCTGCACCATTTCCACCACATGCCGGAGGAGGGCGTGCACATTGCAGGGCTCGGTGCGCAGGGAGAGCTTGCCGTGGGTGATGCGCGTGATGTCCAGGAGGTCGTCAATCAGGCGAGCCTCCAGCGCGATGTTGCGCTCGATCATGCGAAGCTGCTGGCGCACGTCTGCGGAAAGGGATTCGTCCTCCTTGAGCGCGCTTGCGGTCATGAGCACGGGCGTCAGAGGCGTGCGCAGCTCATGGGAGAGCTGGGCGATGAAGGCGTCCTTGGCGGCGGAGGCCGCGCGGGCGGTGGTCTCGCTTTCCCGCAGGAGGGCCTCGGCTCGGCGGTTTTCCGTGACGTCAAAGGTGGCGCCGTCAAAGCGGAGCGGCCTGCCGTCTTCGGCATAGAACGGATGGCCCACGGCGCGGATCCACTTCATACTGCCGTCCTGCGGGCAGACGGTGCGGTATTCCATTTCGAAACGCTGCTTGTTGACGATGGACTGCTCGATCCCGAGGCGGGTTCTTTCGCGATCATCGGGATGCAGGATCGAGTAGAAGAGATCGATGTTCACGCCTGCCTCCGGCCGCAGCCAGAAGTGTTCTTTCACAAGGCTGTCCCACTCCAGATTGCCAAAGGGGAGATCGCAGAACCAGAAGCCCACCTCGGCGATGTCCTTGACGATTTCCATGCGCTGGGTGGTGCGGAGCAGGGCCGCCTCCGCGGCTCTGAGCTCTGTGGTGTCCTGCACGGTCCCCCTGAGGCCGAGGACTTTGCCATCCGCGCTGGTCACGCGTTCACCGCGCGTGGTCACCCAGATTTTCTTCTCTCCGCAGCGTGCTTCAAGGTGCAGCCGGTAGCCTTTGCCCGTTCGGGCGGTGGTTTGCATGGCCTCGTTCAGCTGGTTCCAGGCCTCCTGGGAATAGAGGGTGCCGCGCTGCTCGGTGAAGGAAGGGAGGCGGCCTCCTGTGGGGTCCAGGTCAAAGATGTGGTAAAGCTCCTCGGAGCCAATGATGGCATCCGTGCGTGCATCCCAGTACCAGCTCCCCAGATGAGAGAGTTGCTGGGCCTCGCGCATCAGGCGTGTCTGCTCCAGCAGGGAGCGCTCGCGTTGTTCACGCTCACGGAGTTCGTGCTCCACATGGGCGCGGGAGCGGTGGAGCATCTCGCCCAGGGCGATGATGGCCGTGGCCATGAAGACAAAGCCCGTGACGCCAACCGCCCAGGTGGAAGGCTTGAGATCGGGCTGATCCGACGGGACAAACAGCCAGATGGTCAGGAGGAAGCCGATCAAGGCGGCGGCGGCAGTGGCCCGCCAGCGGCAATAACGGGCTGCGATGGCGATGCCGACGATGAGAACGAGGAAGGGCAGACGCTCCCCCAGCCACGGGGTCAGAAGAGCCCTCACGACAACGGAGCCCAGCATAAAAAGCAGGGCTTTGCCAAAAGACAGCAGGGAGGTCGTGATACGTGCGCGCGACATAAATCAGCAACAGAAGCGAGCCTAGCTTGAACCTCCTGAGCAGCAAGACGGAATGAGGAATGCTGCGGCAGCACTGCCGCGACGACTGGCCCGAATGGAGCTTTTGAAAAGGTATCTGTTTTTCGTCACCAGCCCTGGAGTCCTCACCCCCGAAACAACGCCCCGAGTTTCTTCCCCAAGATCACCCCGGCTCCGAGGATGGTCACGGCGAGGAAGATCATGGCCCAGACACCGAGCGCGGAGGCGAGGTTTGGGCCGCTGCCGAGGGAGAGCACGAGGGAGTAGATCGCTTTGGTGATGGGGAAGTAGGCGGCTTGTTGCGCGAGGATCATGGAGTCGCTCACTTCCAGCATGGCAAAGGAGAAGGCGAGCAGGGCTCCTGCGACGAGATTCGGCGCGACGAGGGGCAGGGTGATGCGCCAGAGCGCTTTCTCCGGGCGCGCACCGAGATTCTGCGCGGCTTCTTCCAGCGTGGGACTGACCTGCTGGAATCCCGCCGCAGCAGACCGCACCACGTAGGGCAGCCTGCGTACGGCATACGCGATGACGAGCAGCAGCAGCGGATCTTCACCCAGCATCAGCCAGTGGAAGGGCTGCCCCTCCCGCGTCATGGCCAGATAACCGAAGGCCATCACGATGCCGGGCACGGCGAGCGGCAGCATCGCCATGGCATCGAGAAGCTGGCGGCCCCAGATGCGGGTGCGCACGGAAACATAGGCCACACCGATGCCGAGGACGAGCGCCACGAGCATTGCCAGCGTGGAGTACTTCAAGCTGTTGGTGATGGAGGAAAGCGTGAGCTCATGCCCCAGCGCATCGCGGTAATGCTCCAGCGTCAGCGAGTGTGGGATGACGGTGCCATACCAGTCTTTGGAAAACGACAGCAGCACCACGCCGAGATGCGGCAGCACTGCCAGGAAGGTGACACCGGCAAAGAACGCGGTGCAGATCCAGCCGAGGCCCGCAGGCAGCGCGATGGTTTCACGCCCCGTGGTGGCACGGCCGCCGCCACCCGAATTCGCGCTGCCAAAGAAGAGCTTGCCCGTCAGGTAAAACAGCGTGCTGAAGACCAGCATCACTGCGACCAAGGCGTAGGGGAAGGGGTTCCCGCTGAGGTCATTGATGCTACGGAAAATCTGCACCGCCGTGACGCGATCGTAGTCAAACAACAGCGGCACGCCCATTTCGGTGAAGGACCATACGAACACGATGGTGCCGCCCGCGAACACACCGGGCATGATGAGCGGCAGCGTCACGCGCCAGAAGCGGCTCCAGGCGTTGCAACCCATGTTTGCTGCGGCTTCTTCGAGGGCGGGATCAAGGTTCGAAAGCGCCGCCGCCGCATTGAGGTAAATGATGGGATACAGGTGCAGCACCTCCATGACGATGATGCCCAGCATGCGATGCTGCCCGAGCCAGTCCGTCGGATGCAGGGCGTCCATGAGACCGAGATTGATGAGCAGGCTGTTCAGCGCGCCCGCCTGACCCAGCATCGTCTTGATACCGATGGCCCCCACAAACGGCGGCAGGATCATGGGCATGAGCACCAGCGAGTTCATCAGCGCACGTCCCGGAAAGGCAAAGCGCACGTAGCACACCGCCAGCGGCAGGGCCAGGCACAGGGAGCCCAGCGTCGTCCACACCGCGATGATGAACGAATTCCACAACCCATCGCGATACAGTTCATTGAGAAACACCTCGGACACATACTCCAGCGTGAACTGATGATCCGGCCCCCGAAACGCCGCCTCCAACGCCGCCCAGATCGGGTAGGCAAAGAAGCACGCGAAGAACGCGGTCATGCCCAGAAAGATCAGCAGTGAGAGGGTTTTCGACATGGGGGTGAAGGGTTACTCGTCGTTCTGTGCCATGCGTCCGGCCTTGATGTATTGATTGCGAAAGGCGTCTCCGAGTTCACGCGCGAGGCGGGTTTCCTGCACCTTGTCACGGGCGGCGAGAATCTTGGCGATGTTGCCGGTGGCGGCTTCGTGCTTCACCCGGGTGAGGTCTTCCAGCACCTTGATGGCGCGCTCCGGCATGCCATGATCAATGATGGTCTTCCATGCGGCATGGAGTTCATTGTGGGAGTCCACGCAGATGATGCGGACGATGAAGCGGATGGCATTGAAGGCTGCGGCGGTGCGCGCCGGGTGGTAGGTGAAGGACTGGGCTTTTTCAAAGGGGGCCTCACGTCCATCGCTCATGCGGGCGATGTTGTCCGCTGTGTAGAAATCATGCCGCACGGGCAGGCGGCGCAGGGCGTGCTCCTTCGGGCCGCCGGGTTCGCCGACGCGGTAGCTCCACAGCTTCTGCCCCTGATCACCGAGCACGAACTCGATGAACGCGGTGGCCAGCTCCGGCTCAGGAGCACCACGCAGCAGGCCGATGGGGTCCACACTGACCGAGGTGCCGCCCAGCGGTGCGATGAAGCCCACGCGTGAGGTGCCATCGACTTTGCGCACGTCCTCTTCCGCAGAGCGTCCGTAGAAGTCGATGCACATGCCCGCAGCGGCATCGCCCTTGGCGACTTCGAGCGGAATCTTGGTGGAGAAGTCGGTGAAGTAACGCGCGTTGGCGCTGATGCGCAGGATCAATCGCAGCCCTTCATTCCAGCCTTCCGCCACCGCTTGCGCTTCGAGTTGATCCGGGCTGAGCTTGGACTTCGGCACGGCCTTGAGGCGATCATACGCGATCTGCATCTGCTGCTGGATGAGCATCTCCAGCGCCTTGGTCACTGAGCCGCTTTTGCCGGGATCGCTCAGGGCGATCTGGCCGTAGTAGCGCGGATCGGCCAGGTTGTCCCAGGCCACGGGATCGGTGGGGATGCCGATGCGGCGCAGTACGTCGCGATTGAAGACCATGCCGCTGCTGGAAAGGCATGTGCCGCACCAGCGGAATTGCGGATCGCGGAAGGGCTCGCCGCTGAGCTTTTCGGGGATGCCAGCATCGCTGAACCATTCGGGGTGCCTTTTAGCGAGACCGCTGAGGCCAGTTTTTTCACCGTCACCAGCCACCAGTGTGCCCGCCTTGGCCTGCTGCTCGAAATCGTAAGCACCACCGCCAAAGAACACATCGATGCCGGTGCCGATGTTTGAGGCGAGGTAGGCTTTGCGTGCGGCATCTTCGGGTGCGGCCTTGGGGTTCAGGCAAGACTGCGCCACGGCGGGTGACCAGGTCTGATGCAGCTTCGACTGCCAGTAGTTTTGAAACGCCGCCGTGGCTTCGGACTTGATGAGCATCGCGATCTCCGATGTGCCGCCGGGCACGCGCCAGTCGATGAAGATGGTTTCTCCTTTGGTAGCTTTCCAGTGCCTGGCAAACGCATGCCCAAACTCCTCGCGGATGCGGTCATGGTGCGGGGAGATGATGACGAGCCGTCGGTCATAATGCGCGGGGGCGGTGCTCTGCGTGGGCTTCAGCAAAAACGGACCTGCCAGCGTGGCCAGCATCAGGAAGAAGACCGCGAGTTCCTTCCGCCACTGCCGGATCCATGCGAGCACGGCCTGGGTGCGTGGATGTGCCAGCAGAGTTGTGAGGCGCTCGTTCATTTGCGCAAAATCACGACATCACCCATCGCGGCCATCACGCGGACTTCGTCCTCGCCGGGCAGGCGAAGGTCCTGCGGGTTGGTCTCGCAGACTTTCAGCAAAGGACCGCCTGTGACCTGGACAAGATACTGCACCGTTGCACCCAGGTAGGTCGTGTCGATGATGCGACCGGGGAAGCGATTCGGGGAATCGAGCACGCTGCCAAACGTGAGCGCCTCGGGCCGCACGCTCATCATCACGGGTTGGCCGCTGGCGGGCTGCCAGGTGGCGTCGGTGCGGCCGCGCAGAACGCCGAAGGGAGTTTCCACATCGTAGAATCCTGCCCTGCTGCTTTCGCGCAAGGTGCGGCCTTCGACGAAGTTCGTCTCGCCGATGAACTCGGCCACCATGCGGGTCGCGGGATTGAGGTAGATCTCAGGAGCCGCCCCCACTTGGATCAGCTTGCCGGCATCCATGATGGCCATGCGGTCGGCCATGCTCAGGGCTTCATCGCGGTCATGCGTCACGTAGATGGCGGTGAGACCGTGCTGCTTGACGATGTGGCGGATCTCTGTGCGCATTTCGAGGCGCAGCTTGGCATCCAGATTGGACAGCGGTTCATCCAGCAGCAGGCACTTGGGCCGGATGACCAGCGCACGCGCCAAAGCCACGCGCTGCTGCTGCCCGCCGGAAAGTTGCTGGATCTTGCGGGAGCCGAGGCCGTCCAGCTTCACCTGCTCCAGCGCTTCCGAGACGCGGTGCTCGATCTCCCGGCGCGGGCGCTTCCGCTCCTCCAGCCCGAAAGCCACGTTTTGCGCCACGTTCAGGTGCGGCCAGAGGGCGTAGCTTTGAAACATCATGCCCGTACCTCGCTTGTGCGCAGGCAGTCGGGTTACGTCCTCATCATCAAACCAGATCTTGCCGGCATCCGGCGTGTAGAATCCGGCGATGTGGCGGAGCAGGGTGGTCTTGCCACAGCCGCTGGGGCCCAGCAGGAAGAACAATTCCCCGGATTCGATCTGCAGGTTCACGCTGCTCAGCACAACACTGCCGCTGAATCGTTTGGTGAGTTCCTGAATTGTGATCGTGACCATGCGGGATTTGCTACGGTTCTACTTGAGCGGCAGGACAATGGCAAGCTTCGCAGACATTCTCACGAGAACTCAACATCGCAGTTGCAAAGCCTGCAGCTCTGTCCAAAATGCACGTCCTCTCGCCAACCGGCAGCCACCCCAAAGCGGCACCATTGGTGAGAACGTCAAACCTAGGTCGGGCTGTAGTTCAGCCTGGTAGAACGCTTGCATGGGGTGCAAGAGGTCGTGAGTTCGAATCTCGCCAGCCCGACCACGGTTTACGTCTCAGCGCCGCAAATGGCGCTTCATGGGCGGTGTTCGCCCCTTGGTTGCAACCGTGGTCCCAATGGAGGCGAAGTGATGCTTTTTTTGGAGTGCGTCTGCACTGATCTGCCGCTTTCGAGCGTCTCGTGGTGGGCGTGGGGTGACCGGCTTGCGAAAGCGGTAGCTGTTACCGTTTCCAAAGTTATTCAACGACCGGCGGGCAAGAGGGCCTCTGGCGGCCCTCAGTCGCCGACGGTTGTGAATAACTTTGCCGCGCCGCCTGGCGTCGCTGGCAATAC